>Ga0222644_1000068_pt1 | contig 58657 bp, 46 predicted proteins | sample AntAcemetagen291_FD_179800 | JGI IMG/M metagenome (GOLD analysis project Ga0222644, IMG submission 179800) | Saline water microbial communities from Ace Lake, Antarctica - #291 | ecosystem: Environmental > Aquatic > Non-marine Saline and Alkaline > Saline | place: Antarctica: Ace Lake...
CTTACTAGATCCAGATGCTCCACCTACACCATCTCTGCCAGTAGCACCACCTACCATAATCACACGGTCACCGGTTTCTGGGGCTTCTCTACGTACCCAATCCTTAGGCACTGCACCTGCTACGTAGCCTACTTCCATTCGTTTGGCTTTGTATCCTGGATCGTATACTTCTGCTATTTGCGAGGTAGCGAGTCCTATTTGGTTACCATAAGATGCGAAACCTTTGGCAGCCGTTTTAGTTATTTTTTTCTGTGGAAGTTTCCCTTCCAATGTGTTTTCTATTCGCTCGCGAGGATCACCACTCCCCGTTACACGCATTGCTTGATATACGAATGCTCTACCGCTCAATGGATCTCTGATAGCTCCACCCACACACGTAGATGCACCGCCAAACGGCTCTATCTCTGTAGGATGATTGTGCGTTTCATTCTTGAAAAGCAAATACCACGCTTGCTTCTCCCCTTCTACATCTACTTCTATCTCTATAGTACACGCATTTATCTCATCTGTAATTACTAGGTCATCTAGCTTTCCGTTAGCTCTAAGATATTTAGCTGCTATAGTTCCTATATCCATGAGTGAAATAGGCTTATGCTCTCTGCCTAACTCTTTCCGTAAGGCTAAGTAGCGGTTAAATATTTCTTCTAGTTTATAGGCTAAATCTCCTGCAAACTGGATATCCTTTAACTCCGTAAAGAAGGTAGTGTGTCTGCAATGATCACTCCAATAGGTATCTAAGACCTTTAGCTCTGTCTCAGTAGGATTTCTTTTTTCATTCTGAAAATAGGTTTGAATAAATTTCAAATCTGCCAAATCAAACGAAAAACTCCATTCAGTATGAAATGCCAACAATGCACTTTCATCCAATGTTGTAAATCCTTCAATGATTGGGACTTCAGTAGGCTTAGGAATGGATGGATTTACTAAAATATCCAGATTCTTTTCTTGTGAATCTACACTGTTAATAACGTAGTCTTTCACTTTAGCCAAATCAGAATCACTTACCTTGTCAAACACAAAAAGCTTTCCTGTACGTATAGCAGGCTTATTCCCTACTACTAACTGAATAGCCTGAGCTGCAGAGTCTGCACGCTGATCGTACTGACCTGGCAGATATTCAGTAGCAAAGGAAGAAGTGTTACTCGCTGCAGGATTTTCTGCGTGAGTAATATCTGCTACTGCATCTAGAAGGACCGTTTTTAGCTTGTCCCAAGATTGCTCTTGAGCATCGAATACATCATAGATTACGTATTGCTTTAAGTGTGTTAGTGAAGTGAATTCTTGGAGTTCTGCAAGTACTTTATGTGACTCGACATCAAACGCGGATTTCTTTTCTACGAAAATTCTTTGATTCATGCGTATTGGTAAATGGTAAGCAAAGGTAAACGGTACTATTACGTGACATAGGCTAGAGGGCTGAATGTTGAGAAAAATCTTTAAACATTAAAATAAACACTAAGGCTCTAAGAATAGGGAGATTTTTCCGCTAGGAGGATGCTAACTTATCCTTTGTGAAGGAGTTTTAAGCAGTTACATAGGACTTCTATTTGTATACTTAACACCGAACTTTCAACTTACATGATATTAAAACTTTAGTGCCTTAGTGTTTGGCATATTTCAAGTATCTATATTTGAAGTGAATGGGACCAAATCAGGAAAATCACTACGTTAATCGCAGCAACTGGCTAAGAGCGGCTATTCTTGGGGCAAATGACGGTATACTATCTACTGCAAGTATCGTGATAGGAGTAGCAGCCGCAAGCACTACTAGAGAACCAATAGTACTCGCAGGCGTAGCAGGTCTGGTAGCTGGAGCACTCTCTATGGCTGCTGGCGAATATGTGTCTGTAAGTTCACAGAGTGACTTAGAGACCGCTGATCTTAAACGTGAAAATCAGGAACTAATAGACTTCCCTGAACATGAAGAGAAAGAATTAGCTAAAATCTACGTGGCCCGTGGACTTACTGCAGACCTCGCGGCTAAAGTAGCTCGTGAGCTCACAGAGCATGATGCACTGGGAGCACACGCCAGAGACGAACTAGGTATCAATGAAATAACTCAAGCTAAACCATTTCAAGCGGCACTGGCATCAGGAGCAGCGTTTATCTTTGGAGGAATACTGCCTGTTATCGTAGCTTTCCTTGGCAACTTAAGTGCTATGGTCTACTTGCAATACAGTTTCGGCATCGTCTTCTTAATCATATTAGGATCAGTAGCCGCTAGAGCAGGCGGGTCCAATGTACTGCGAGCAGTAATACGTGTCACTTTTTGGGGAACTGCTGCTATGGGACTTACGGCACTCATTGGTTACCTATTTGGGATGAATATGGGGTGAAAGAATTGCCTATACATAAAGAAATTTTCTTACTGTAGCTATTTTAGAATGCTATACCTAGCAAAGAGTTCTACTTCAAAATTTATAAATATTTGTCTTGGTACACTATTTTAAATATATTTGAAAATATGAAAATAACTAGAATTGTCATTGTCGTCTTTTTGACGTTTATTCTCACTCACCTGCAAGGTCAATCTTTGGATTCCACTTCCAAATTTTCCGCTTCTATAGGCATGGGAGTTGCTAATTCTCCATCATACCAAGCAGGTTTTTACACGTTTGTAGAGCTAGACAAACGTGTGTATTCTAACGTAAGTCTTTTTTTTAGATTGGGTACAGCAAGATTGCATGGTGATGTATTGACACGTAAAGAATTTGTTGTACAAAATGATGGAGTGTCTAAGTATGTAAGAAGGAATACCCAAGAGATTTATAAATACCATATCAATGAGTTCTCTCTTGGAGCTAAGTATAAGACCCCTTATTACATCACCTTGTTATTAGCCCCAAAGTACACTCACATTTACGGTACTAGTACAAATGTGTCTGAGTCAGAGTATATGTTCAATCTGGGTTCTTCATCGTCAGGTGAAGGTTCTTCTGATCTCACTGGCATCAGACGAAGTAATTTTTCGGTCTGTGGTGGCATAGAAGTAAACCCGTTAAAATGGCTGGCAGTGGGCTATACCTATGAGCATTCATTCTCTGACTACAGCTCTAATAATACGTATGGCAATACGAAAAACCAGCTCAATAGAAACGCACTATACCTTTTACTTACCTATAATTTTTAGTATCATGAAAACAAAGCACTTCTATATATTTACTGTTCTTTTTACGCTGCTTTCTGGGTGTGCCGTAGATGACGCAGTAAATCCTTCTATTGATGACCAAAGTGAGTCAATATTCAATATGTCTATGAATTACAATGGCGTCCAAATCGATAAAGATTTGGCTTGGTACCAATTGATAGGTACGTATAAAATAACGGATGACACTTCTCGTTTTGTGTATTTTGATTGTTGGGGTAAGGTTAGGGATAATTTCTCTTCTGGATATGAAAATCCTTATAGTGACTATTACAGTGATCTAAATGAAGGCTCTGTGAGTTTTATTACAACTGATAGCAATTTCTTGACGGAAAACATTAACGTCAATTTGAACACTAGAGATAACAGTGAGGATATCACACTGGATATATCGCTTGGCTTGTTTCAAAATAGGTTTACTATAGACAAGGAGAAAAATAACCTATTCAAATTTTCTGAATTGAAAGACACGACTATCACTCAAATTTGGAAAAATTATACGTCAAACGTAAAAATAGTGACTATGGAAATAGATGAGTTGTTTTTAGTGAATCTCAATGACACAACCGAGAAAACTAAGGTAGATAATTTTAAAGTAAGAATGCCACTTCCAATTAGGAATTAGCTTAGTTTAAAATTTTGGTACTCCTTGGAAACAGGTTGATTTAGTACATATTTATCAGAAATAATAACTCGCCAAGTAAAAATTACTGTCGCCTAATGAGATAATATAATTTGAGATTGTAGGGATAAAAAAGATTAACAATTATACTTCATCTTTGCACCCTGAATTTATTAGACACCATAGACCATCCTTCTGATCTCAAGAAACTGAGTGTACAGCAGCTACCGCAGTTGTGTCAAGACATTCGTCATTTTTTTATTGAAAAAATTCTTAAAAATGGTGGTCACTTTAGTGCTAATCTAGGAGTAGTAGAACTCACAGTAGCGTTGCATTATGTGTATAATGTACCTTCTGATAAGCTTGTCTGGGACGTAGGGCATCAAGCATACATTCACAAGCTACTTACTGGTCGTAAATCAAAGTTTGACACAATCCGAAAATTTGGAGGTCTGAGTGGATTTCCTAAGATAGATGAGAGTGAATTCGACCATTTCGGTACTGGACACTCTAGCACTTCCATATCCGCTGTGATGGGAATGGCAGAAGCAGCTCTGCTAAATAAGACAAAAAGTAAACACATAGCTGTGATAGGTGATGGTTCGCTCACAGGCGGAATGGCGTTTGAAGCACTCAACAATCTCGGTGTAAGCAAGGCAAATGTACTAGTGATAGTAAATGATAATCAGATGGGGATAGACCCAAATCTGGGAGCTATCAATACTCATCTAGCGGAGATAGACGGGATAAAACCTAATCTTTTTGAGAACTTAGGATTACAGTATGACGGACCACAGGATGGTCACGATGTGGTAGGATTGGTTGATTATTTTGAGAAACAAAAAGAGAATAATGGACCACAAATACTCCATATAAAAACCATAAAAGGCAAGGGATACGAACCTGCAGAAAATGCCCAAACGGACTGGCACAGTGTCAGCTATGTCAAAATAAATCCGTTAAAATCTGAAAGCTTAGCAATAAAGCCTCTGAAATTTCAAGAAGTATTTGGTCATACACTACTAGAGCTTGCAGAGAAAGATAAACGCGTAGTCGGCATCACCCCCGCTATGCCAAGCGGCAGCTCTATGAAAATCATGATGGATGCCATGCCTGACCGAGTTTTTGATGTGGGAATAGCAGAACAACATGCCGTCACCTTTGCTGCAGGATTAGCATTAGAAGGGAAAAGACCATTTTGTAATATCTACTCCTCATTCGCTCAGCGAGCCTATGATCAGATCATTCATGACGTAGCTCTACAAAATATTCCTGTTGTCTTTTGCCTAGACAGAGCAGGACTGGTGGGTGCAGATGGACCTACCCACCACGGAGCTTTTGATTTAGCTTTTCTAAATGCGATACCTAATCTCACCATCCTATCTCCTATGGATGAGCACGAACTCCGCAATATGATGTATTGGGCGGTAGACTATATAGACGGCCCAGTAGTGATTCGCTATCCACGTGGTGGCGGCAGTAAGCTAGAGTACAAAAATGAGATTCAGCCATTAAAAATTGGCAGCTCTCGCACATTAACTTCAGGTAATAAATTAGCCATTCTTTCTATCGGTCAAATAGGAATAGAAGTGCAAAAAGCTATTTCTAACAAACAACTAGAAGATGCAGTGACTCATATAGACTCTCGCTTTATGAAGCCACTTGACTTGCAAAAAATTGGAGAATTATTCCGCTCTTTTGACACGATAATCACAGTAGAGGAATCATGCTTGATAGGCGGTATTGGGCAGCAGATAAAAGTAATAGCACAAGATTCTGGATATAAAGGCACCATAACTTCTCTTGGTTTACCAGACGTATTTGTGGAGCACGGGGAAATCTCAGAACTGAGAGCCAAGTATGATATTGATGCAGATGGAATTGGTAAGGTTATTAAAACGCTGCTCGAAAGCCATCAGTTAGAGTAATAGTATCTCCCATATATATATATGGGAGATGAAAAAGACAGTTTACACCTTTCTCGTCTTATCTTTTCTGTCGACTAATCTCTTCGCACAGGAACACATAAATGAACTTGGAGTGAGTCTGTTCTCGTTAGAAACCTACAAACCAGGTCATTTTGACTTTGGTATTGGAGGCTATATAAACCCGCTTAATTCCATTGTTTATAAAAGAGCGTTAAATGAAGATTTGAAACTAAGAGGGATACTGATAGCGGAGATAAATGCAAGTAATCTCCCAGACTACAGAGATGATTGCAACGATTGTGAGAGTTTTACGCATACAGCGAATGCTATAGGCCTTTCGGCAGGAGCACAATTTGGTAGAACCTACAATAAATTTTCTCCCTATGGGTACGCTGACTTATTTTACCGCTATAAAGACGAGTCTGCTGAGTATTTTAACCCTTGGTCCTTTTCTTCTGGTCAGTATTCAAAAAATATAAATAGTTTTGGTATGCGTATTGGGTTTGGGCTAGAGTATAACTTTACAGATAGACTTTCAGTTACTTTAGAGCCGTACTTGAGCGTCGCTCAAGAAATCACAAACGGAGAGGGTAACCGTAATTATGTAAAGCTAAATTGGGACAATTCCAAAGAGACCACAGTTAGTTTAAGAGGAGTTAATATTCTTTCCTTAAACGTTAAGTTTTAGGGAGGTCTCATGTCGCTATTATAAACACTTTATTTTTTCTGTTTAACGTTATTTACACACCCCGTAAATCTGTTTGTCGCTATTTACACACCCTGTAAATCTGTTTGTCGATATTTACACACCCTGTAAATCTGTTTGTCGCTATTTACACACCCCGTAAATCTGTTTGTCGCTATTTACACACCCCGTAAATCTGTTTGTCGCTATTTACACACCCCGTAAATCTGTTTGTCGCTATTTACACACCCCGATTTTAATATAAATCACAGATTTATTTAAAATCTGCCCCTCTGATAGAGGGGATTTTTTTAGACCCGAATAATCCCCGCTTTAGAGGGGCTTTGAGTCCTAAATCTATGATTTGGCAAGGCTAAAAGGGGTGTGTTTTAAACCCGAAGAAACAAGGAATATGTTTCCAGACCCGAACTTAATCACCCATAAGTGCACCCTTCGACCCGATAGCTATTGGGTCCGCTCAGGATGACTTATTCCTTGCTTCAAAATCATCCATAAAACGCTCCACTTCCAGCAGCACGCTCTGCATATGATGGTAGACTTCCTCATCTCTAAAACGAAGTACTGTAATACCCAAATCATTCATCCGTTGTTCTTTGATTTTGTCTTTGGCTATCACGGCATCTTCATGATGTGTAATCCCATCTAACTCTATACCCAACAGTAGTCTGGGGCAGAAGAAATCCAATATGAAGTAGTCCACTGGCTTTTGTCTGTGAAAGTCATACCCTCGAAGCTGCTTATTACGAACCTGCATCCAAAAGAGGACTTCGCTTTTTGTGCTTTTGTTCCGATGTTGGCGTGCGTATTCCTTTAGCTTGGGATAATACCAAAGGAATTTCTTTTTCATTAGACGAATTTAGTGATTTTCTGTTTGGCGTTGTTTTTCAGATCTTGTTATTGTTTGTTGCTGTTGAGACACCCCGTAATTTTTGAGTTGGTCCCTGTTGAGACGCCCCGTAAATCTTGTTTGTCGCTATTTGCACACCCCGTAATTTTTGAGTTGGTCCCTGTTGAGACGCCCCATAAATCTTGTTTGTCGCTATTTGCACACCCCGTAATTTTTGAGTTAGTCCCTGTTGAGACGCCCCGTAAATCTGTTTGTCGCTATTTACACACCCCGTAAATCTGTTTGTCGCTATTTACACACCCCGTAAATCTGTTTGTCTCTATTTACACACCCCGATTTTAATATAAATCACAGATTTATTTAAAATCTGCCCCTCTGATAGCGGGGATTTTTTTAGACCCGAATAATCCCCGCTTTAGAGGGGCTTTGAGTCCTAAATCTATGATTTGGCAAGGCTAAAAGGGGTGTGTTTTTAAACCCGAAGAAACAGCAGGTGTATCTCCAACCCCCGAACTAATCAACCATAAGTGCACCCATCGACCCAATAGCTATCGACTCCCCTCAGGATGACTTATTCTATCACTGCCACCACCCTAAAACCAATAGTAGACTTTGGCTCAGTAGCAGGCTGCTCGCTTTCTACTCTTACGTCATATCCTGTATCATTCCAGCTGCCGCCCATAGCTACAGTATCATCAGATACTAGTTCAGCTACATTGCCAGACATATTATAGATTCCAAATTGATTGGGATAGTAGGATTCAGCTGGAGCTGTTATCGTGCTTTCAGCTCCATAGGCTCCTGTGGACACAACTACTAACTTATTCGTACTACGATCCATATGTATATTTTCAGAACCGACCGCTTTGTGATTGCTTAAAAACTCGCCATTTTTATTTCTAAGATATGGACTGCCCCACGGGAATTCTGAAGCACTTTCTCCTCTTGCTGCTCGTATCCACTGCTTCCTAGTCGGCACACTAAAAGTTACTTTCGCTTCTTGATCTCTCAAGGCAAATATCTCAGTAAGCCAATTTGCATAAGCAGTAGCTTGTTTTAAGGTCATTCCAACAACAGGATAATCCTCATACGCAGGATGCTGATAATAATAGTCTACAAAAGGTTCGTTATATGCTAATTTTTGACGCCATACTGTAGTGTCTAGCACATTGGCATTGTACTCTTTCGTTCTATTATTTGTTTTTAAGTACGATAAAAATTCTTTCCAATTAATATTAGTTATCTCAGTACTAGAAACGTAGAAACCTGAGCAAGAGTCTAGGCCGTGATCAAAGAATCTTTGTGGAGCCAATACCGTAGATCTTACATCAAGCATTTTAAAACTATCTAGTTTATCAACCTTTATTCTATCCGGATGCATATACACCTTACCCGCAGGCACTTTCACATAGTGTTTAGTCAAATACTTAGACGTCTGTGGTTTTTTGTTTTTGCCGAAGGCAAGTAACAAAGGTAACAGCAATAAGAGGTATCCCAGTTTTTTCATGATTAGAAAACGAATATACGGATAGATTATTGTTTTAATTTTGTATAATAGTGTATGTTTTCGTAGAGTCCTCCCTATGAGGCACGACCCTATGATGCATATTCATACAGACAAGAAATACACCTACCTTTGCACTACATATAGAACGAGATGCGATTTAATCACAAAACCATAAACCTACAACGCTATCCTAACACTGCCAATCGCTCTCTCAGAGCATGGAGTGCTGCAGATGAACTGATTCTAGAGACAGCACTAGGACTTGGTTTAGAAAAGAAGAGTATCGTACTTATGCATGACACCTTTGGGGCTATGGCTGTGGCTCTGAGTACTCATAATCCTCACTCAGTAATCACTAATGCGTCTCAACTAAAAGCTACTAAACTAAACTTGGCCAATAACGGCTTAGATAAAAAAGACTGGGAGCACAGTAATCCGCTTAACATTCAGTCAACGGATATAGATATTGCTTTACTCAAAATACCGAAGTCAGCAGACCTATTTCAGCTATACATACAGCAGTTACATGCTACGTGCAAGTCTGAAAGTGTAATCCTATGTGGTTTTATGACACGTAACTTTACTGCTCGCTGGAAAGAGATAGCAGAACTTTACTTTGACGATGTGTCACAGTCTATGGCTGTAAAAAAAGCTCGTGTACTCATCCTTAAATCTCCAAAAACTAAGATAGACAAAGCACCTCTATTTCATACTATAAAAAACGATCTAGACCTCAATCTAAAACAGTACTCTGGAGTATTCTCTTCTGAGAAAGTAGATCCTGCTACTCAAGTACTATTAGAGCACCTTCCCGCTGTATCTGAAGGGAAAAACATACTCGACCTGGCCTGTGGTAATGGAGTGATAGCAGCATACCTACAAAAACATCACCCTGAAAATATTCTGTCTGTGATAGATGACAACTATTTAGCCATAGCCTCGGCTAAGCTAAACTTGGGGAAAGAAAATATCAACTACCACTGGTCAGACACTGTGACGGCGTGCAGAGATCAAAAGTTTGATTTAATTCTATGTAATCCACCCTTTCATTTTGAGTATGAAAACACAATAGAGATCTCTATGACTCTTTTCAAAGAAGCCAAAGATGCCCTGAACAATGGAGGATCATTTTATATAGTGGCTAATACCCACCTAAACTACCTCACTCATCTGACTAAGCTTTTCAAAGAAGTTTCTCAAGTCACTGAAAGTGGAAAGTTTGAGGTAATACTTTGTAAGTAAAAACGTAGCTTAGAACACTACCTTTCAAACTCAAAGACTTCGATAATCTCTGGGAAAAAGTACTTCTTTTTTAACTTGAAATCTGCCTGGAATTCAGAGACTAACTGCTCCTTGGGGCCACCGTCTGTCATCATGAAAATGACCTTATGTACCGTACTATCTATCCGTGCTTCTGAATACTGATTTATTCCATAGAAGTTTGCTTCTTTGAATCCTTCTAACACGTTATAGTAGCCGTACTCTGCATCATAATCTATGAATCTATCTCTATCGAAATAGTAGGCATAGCCAAAAATTCTATACTTGGGATACATCACTACACGGGTATTCTCATCTCTAAGGGATTGGACTTTTTCTACGGCTTCTTTGGTGTGTCGTCCATTGTCTATATTTCGATCACTGGTAGCGATAAAAAATACAATCATTAGCGAAGGAATCACCCACTTCACAACAGGCAGCTTAATCACCGAAACTGACGAAATAGCTACCAACAGTATAAAACCTCCTATCGTATGCATAAGATACCTATCGTGAAACATAGGAAACCAATACGACAGTATAAACATACCTAAAAAAGGCACCACAAACCATGCTACAATTACGAGTACATTACGATTTACACGACGCCATTTTCTGACATTAGCCAAGAGTGTGAACGCAAATAATAGTATTATACACTTAACTATGCCTGCAGAATTAGCAAACTGAGCCAGGACGTACTCCATAGTACTCCACCCAGAGGGAGTAGTAAGCCAAGTTCCTTTTTCTTTGGTTACTGAAAACTGCTCTATAACCACAGGTATATAAGGCCCAAAAAGGACAAACGAAGCTGCTAAACTTAGCACTACCGCTTTGAGTTTTTTACTTTCTTTATAACTAAAAAGCAGTGCAAAAAAGACTTGTATACCTATGACCATCACCCCAAAATAATGAGCATAGAGTAGCAATGTGTTTGCTATCGTAAATAGGATTAAAGTACTAGTAGTATACCTATTATTTACCCATCTCAAAAAATAATAAAAGCTAATGCACGTAAGCATTCCAAAGAGAGCATACACTCTAGCCTCGTGAGCAAAGTAAGTGGCATAATTAGAAAAGCTAAATAGCACTCCTGCTACTATTCCCGCCTGTGTGGTGAAAAACTCATCGCCTATTTTATATAAAAATGCAGCGGTGACACTCACAAAAATGAGTGAAGGAACCCGCACAGCCACTTCGCTAATACCGAAGGTCTTTATCCAGTAATGCAGAAACAGCTCATACAATGGAGGATTATTACCTGGCCTTAAGTGTCTAAGAATATCTGGAAGATCCATCTGAGCGAAATAAACACTGAAAGGCTCATCTCCTGCCAGACTATTTGTCTCTATACCAAAAGCTCTGAGAACAACATTGAACAGAAAGAATAATATGGGTATAACCCACCCAAACTTTCTCCAACGAATCATCGCTATAGGTCTTTAGCTTTAGCTACTAGCTCTGCCAAGTCTAGCACTTCTACTTCACCCTCTTTATTGGCGTGTTTTATGCCATCTCCTATCATAGTGGTACAAAACGGGCAATTAGCAGATATAATACTAGCTCCAGTATCTATGGCTTCTTCGGTACGTTCTATATTTATTTCCTTATCACCTTTTTCTGCATCTTTAAACATCTGAGCACCACCAGCACCACAGCAAAGTCCTTTAGACTTACAACGCTTCATCTCTACGAGTTCTGCATCTAGAGCTTCTAGTATACGTCTTGGAGCGTCATACACGCCATTTGCTCTACCTAAATAACAACTATCGTGATACGTTATTTTTTTACCTTTAAATGGATCTGCACCAAAGGTCAGTTTGCCATCGTCTATTAACTGCTGCATGAATGTAGTGTGATGAATCACCTCATACTTGCCGCCCAAAGATGGATATTCATTTTTTAATGTATTGAAACAATGTGGGCATGTGGTTACTATTTTGGTAATCTCATATGCATTTAGCGTAGCGATGTTAGCCATAGCTTGCATTTGAAACAAAAACTCATTGCCGGCTCTTTTTGCTGGATCACCTGTACAACTTTCTTCTTTGCCCAGTATAGCATAGTTTACGCCTACATTATCTAATATTTTAACGAATGCTTTTGTGATTTTCTGAGCTCGCTCATCAAAACTACCTGCACATCCTACCCAAAATAGGACATCTGGTTTTTCTCCTTTAGCTACTAGCTCTGCTACTGTGGGTACGTGTATTTGTTGACTCATTTTGTTGTGCAATTTATAAAAAATTTATGTTTAAAACTTCTCTATTCCGTCCATCGGTCTAATCACCCCCCTTTTGAACTTGGTTTTTTAATCTTATAAGTAAGTGTAGCCATCACATATCGCTGTACTGCGTTGCTTTGGTTTTGCGTAAAACTATTATTACTCCACCATCTCCATAGGTTCTGATTCTGGTCTAAAAGGTCATACGCTCTGGCACCTATGCTCCATTGCTGGTCCTTATCTATAAAAAATGAAATCTCGGAATTAAGAATTGGTATAGTCTGTGCTCCCACGGCATTATTAGCACCGTAAATCTCTAGATACAATGACGTACTCCACTCTATACGCTCTATGGGTGTGAAAACGAACTCAGCATCTACTTCGTGGTAAAAGAAGCCGTTATTACTCACGCCTCCTACACTACCTGTCTGATAGTTTAGGCTATAGTCTCCATCAAAACTCCACATATCAAATTCATTGAACTGTAAAGTAGGACCACCCGCTATGGTATTGTTTTTACTTAGTATTTCCTTATTATTTTGGAGGAAGTAAGACTGTCCGTAACTATAATCTACATCCATACCTATGGTGGCTTTTAGTGCTTTTATAGGCCAAGTAAATCCTACACTTTGATTTGTATATATTCTATTTTTAAAATTAATGACTGTAGACTGTGCATAGTTATCTGAAGAGACTAAGTTGGTATTTACCACTGGTCTAAAGCTGTATGAGTTCCACCCATTAAAAAATAATGTTTTCCCTAACCCAAACATACGCTGGTACCTCCAGCTATTATTATAGGTCATGAAATTCTCTATTTCTATGTTGCCAGTATTGACATTAAACGGATTACTATTATCTGTCATTGGGAGCATTTGCTGTACTCCTGGTCTATTCAGATTAGCACGTATATTAAAATTGAAATCATACTTATGTGGCTTATTAGACCTTAGAAGCATATAAGGAACGAAGAATAACTGATTAAAATCATACTGATGAAACGTATCCGTAGTAAACCTTCTATCCTCTATACTTTGATTTAGCTCAGGCACTACATATAGCGTGGTAAATGAGTCTAGCTTATAACTTATATGCAAGAAGTATTCTAGGTTCTGAGCCTGTACGCCTCCCACTGGACTATTACTGAGCAATTTACCTTGTTCTTCTGTCCAATCAAAATCGTGGGTATACTCACTAAGCATCCAGTTTATCCCGGGGCGAATCATTAGTTTTTTGGTCAACTGTATCTGATATGCAGCTGTAGTGGCTATAGTCCTCTCGTTTGTTTTTAGATTTTGTGTAAGTCTAGACGCCTCATCGGTCGGAAAAGGTAGTAAAAATGGGCGTGTTTCGAAATAATTCTGCTGGTCATTGGTGAGTTCAGAAGCCCCAAAATAAACCGACCCCATAAACCTATTATCGCTTTTCTTTTTTGACTTTCTAGTCCAATGCAGCTTGCTAATGAATTTTTGATCTCCGCTAGTCACTCTGTTTAGCGTTACTCCACTGTTCAAAATACTGTCTTTTTCAAAGAAATTTTGAGTCAGTGAGCCTGAGAACTTATCTCCTACCTGCCTATTAAACTGTGCACGAAACACTAGTCTATTCAGCGTATCTGGCTCATACTCTATCTTGGCATTTACCTGATGATTATTCTTATCGCCATCACCCTCACTTATGGCATCAGAAAACAGGGTATTGTCGGTCAGATAGACTTCAGAATTTCGTTCCCCTATTCTAAGGTTATGCTCGGAAGTGACTACATAGGCTATATCTGTTTTCATTCCTTTCACAGGCTCAAAATGTAGGTTTGCACCAATTCCTTCGTATGAGTTTACACCGCCATTCCAGTTCCAACTGTTACTTCCTCCATTGAACGGGTTAATCTCAAAAGTATTGAGCGTAGACATCTCGTCCCATCCATATAGACTATTGTCGATATTATTCAAACCACCTATAAGAGAAAACTGAGTAGCGTCTTTGAAGAAGTTAATATTCCCTTTACCGTCATAGTAACCGTCAGTGCCATATCCCGCTCGTACCGTGCCAAAGTAGCCTTGAGCCTTGTCTTCCTTTAGTATGAGATTGATCACTTTTTCACGTTGATTTCCTTCGTCTCCTGTGAACTCATCTTCATCCGTTTTTTTATCTATGACCTCTACTTTATCTACTAGGGAAGCATCCAGATTTTTGGTAGCCGCCTCTACGTTACCACCAAAAAATTCTTTTCCATTAATTAAGACTTTAGTGATTTGCTGCCCTTCTGAGGAGACTTTTCCGTCTTTATCCACTTGGATACCGGGCATCTTTTTGATAAGGTCTTCTACATTAGCATTACTCTGGGTCTTAAAGCTACTGCTATTATACACCACCGTATCACCATTCATCAATACAGGTATTCCTTTAGCACGAACCATGACTTCCTTCATACTTATAGTGGACGACTCTAGCTCCATATTTTGTTCCAGATCTCCAGATACACTTATACCTTTATATGCTACACCATACCCTATGCACGCTACTACTAAATAGTACTCGCCAGGCTGCACACTTTTCATGGTATACGTGCCATCTTCTTTAGCTATAATAAACTGTATAGTCGTCGTATCTACTTGTTCACTTAGAGATATACTAGCATACGGGACACCATTGCCGTCTGCGTCTAGCAGCTGACCAGATACCGTAAAACTCTGTGCAAAATTGGCACTACTATACAGACAAATAATTGCCGTAATCAGAATTGATTTAGTCATTGAAGTATATTAACGAACCAAAGGTGCGAATAGTTACTTGCGGATTACATATCCTTCGTCCAATTCGCTCTATCCGCTGGCGAAAACTGCCACGGGGCCTGATTATTCTCTATGTTACTATTCATCATTGCCCATTCACTTGGCATAGCAGATTTTTCTAAAGTCTGATACTGACGCATTTGGTAGATAATCTCTAATGGATTTATGTTTATAGGGCACGCGTCTACACACGCATTGCACGTAGTACAAGCGAGTAACTCTTCTTGAGATATATAATCGTGTAGCGACTTACCGTCATGGTAGTCAGCACCATTCTCATCTTTAGCTTTACCTAGCTCTTCTGCTCTATCACGCGTATCCATCATAATCTTACGTGGACTTAGTTTTTTACCTGTAATATTAGCAGGGCACTCACTTGTACATCTGCCACACTCAGTGCAGGCATAAGCTCCCATTATACTGGTCCAGCCAAGATCTGTGACATCATTTGCTCCAAATTTCTCTGGTGGCGGCATGTTAGGATCTGCCTTACTCGGGTCCATCATAAGGTTCACCTCATTGGTGATTTCAGGCATATTATCAAATTCTCCGGCGGGTTGCAATCTACTGTACCACGTATTGGGAAATGCAATTATGATATGTAAGTGCTTGCTATACGGTACATAATTTAAGAAAAGTAAAATACCTAAAATATGGAACCACCAGAATACCCGTTCAAATATCACTAAAGTAGGGATCTCAAAACTGGTAAATAAACCGGTTAAATACTGTGAAACAGGAAAACTACCCGCTGCTATATAGTGATCTGCACCCTTAGCTTGAAGGACTTGATCTACTGCATTCATTTTAAGTAGTGCTACCATAAGCACCATTTCTATCACTAATATGTAGGTGGCATCCGCTGTAGACCACCCTTTCATCTCAGCAGAGTGAAAACGTGGAATCTTAGCTATAAATCTACGAGACAAGAACACTACACAAGCTATGAATACTAATGCTGCTAAAATCTCAAAGAACCCAATGGCTGCGTCATACACAGGGCCTAAAAAGGCTAAAACTCTATGTGTACCAAAAACACCGTCTATCAGTATTTCAAGTACTTCTATATTAATAAGTACGAAACCCACATAGATAATGATGTGCATTATACCTGCTACAGGCCGCACCACCATCTTACTTTGGCCCATGGCTACTTTAGCCATAACCTTCCATCGCTCAGCCTTGTTATCATTAACCTTCTGGTCTTTGCCTAAGAAGATATTTCTTCTTACTTTTCTGATTTTCTGCACAAAAAAGTAAATGGCGACGGCCAACACTATGGTGAATATTATTTGTTCTAAATATTGCATAAATGAAAAATTCAAAGTTATGCCAAATCACAGGTAGTTTTATCGTTTATGAGTTTAGAATAGTTTTAGATACGAAATTTTAGAATTCATTTTTATCTTTCGACTTTAATCCTACTTTTGCAGCCGCTTTAGAGATAAGGTATGGAGGTGCGGTAGCTCAGTTGGTAGAGCAATGGACTGAAAATCCATGTGTCGGCGGTTCGAAACCGCCCCACACCACTTCAAAAGACTCAACTTCGGTTGGGTCTTTTTTATGCAACGAAAATCCATGTGTCTCCCCAAGCCACTTGGAGACCACACCACTTCAAAAAGACTCAACTTCGGTTGGGTCTTTTTTATGCACTGAATTTAAGATAGTTCTACTATTCTATTCTATACAGAATATAGTTAGCTGCGTATGTCCACAAAAGGGAGCTTGACGAGTAAAAATGCTATACCATAGGACAACTGACGAGCGTTTGACATCATTTATTTGTTAAATATAAAACGAGCAACTACTAAGGTCAATACTATATTTCTTCAAAAGTATGCTCGTCTGACAAACCACCATGTTCTGCGTGTTTTATTATCTATGGCCTTAATTAACATTACCTTCGTAGAGTACCAAAATGCAAAAAAGTCCTATGTCAACTACACGCCAAGCCCAGTTTAAGAAAGAAGTAACTACCAAGTTTAATGTATACAATAGCCTTTTCTTAAGCTTACCGTTCAGTACCGTGAGTAATATAGGCACGCTCATCCCGCTGCTGCTGAAAGAGAGTAAACTAGGCCTTGCTCAAGGACAAAATCCAGCAGATATTCTATCTGCATTTTTTGATAAGCATACCTCGTTACAAACAGAAAAAGAGCGTATTGACTTCATGTTTAGCGTAATACAATACGTAGAAAGACAAGTAGTACTGTATGATAGCGTAGAAGATGCAGCCTTTAGTGACTTGCACGCAGATGAAGCACCACTAAATATAGCAGACTATCTGAAACTTGATCCTACGTCTGATTCTCGTGAAGATATAATGGCTTGGCTAGCCGATTTTAGTGTTCGCATAGTTTTCACTGCACACCCTACTCAGTTTTATACGCCAGCAGTACTAGATATTATTGCCAGACTTCGCCTACTTATAAAACAGAACAACATAGGAGATATCGATACTACCTTACAGCAGCTTGGTCTCACATCGCTCATCAACTCTAAAAAGCCTACCCCACTGGATGAGGCAAAAAACATAATCTACTACCTACGTAATGTATACTATGACGCTATAGGTGAATTCTATGCAAAGCTCTCCTCCGTATTAGATGCAGACCAAATACATAATCACAACATCATAAAACTTGGTTTTTGGCCTTGTGGAGATAGAGACGGTAACCCATTTGTAACTGCAGATAGCACCTGGCAAGTAGCCAATGAGCTACGTACTACACTTATGAAATGTTACTATAATGATGTCAAATCCTTACAAAATAAATTAACTTTTAGAGGAGTAGAAGAGCCCTTGAGTGAGTTAAGGAATAGCCTCTACAATACCATGTTTGACCATACTAACGTTTTAACGTATGATCAAATACATCAGCCTCTTTTAGATATAAAAACCATATTGTCAGAAGAATATAACGGGATGTATATGGCTGATCTAGATATGCTTATCAATAAGGTCGCTATTTTTAAAACCCATTTTGCCTCACTGGATATCCGCCAAGACCACAGTGTACATGAGAGTGCTGTCCAGTCTATTTTAGTACAACAAGGTATAATAAAAGAAAATATGGAAGAGCTGGCTCCAGAGAACTTAGTGGAAATACTTCTTCATTCTGACATAGACGCCAGAAACCACGATTTTGGCGACGCACTCATAAACGATACCATAGCTAACATAGCCCAACTAAAAAGCATACAAGACCAAAACGGAGAAGACGGTTGCCATAGATATATCATTAGCAATTCTGAAGACAAGTATGCAGTGATATATGCTCTAGCCCTATTCAGATGGAGCGGCTGGAAGCTTTCTGATATCACTTTTGATATAGTTCCATTGTTTGAAACTATGCTGGGCATGCAAGATTCCGAAACTATCATGAATCAACTTTTTGCCTTACCAGAATACAGTAATCACGTAAAACGAAGAGGAAATAATCAGCCCATAATGCTTGGGTTCTCTGACGGCACCAAAGATGGAGGATATTTGAAAGCCAATTGGTCCATCTATAAAACCAAAGAAAGTCTAACCAAAGTATGTATAGAAAACGGAGTAAAAGCTCTCTTTTTTGACGGTAGAGGAGGACCACCATCTAGAGGTGGAGGAAAGTCACATCGATTTTATGCAGCTCAAAGCAGTGCCATAGCCAATAACGAGATACAACTGACTATACAGGGTCAGACTATAACCAGTAACTATGGCACAAAAGAACAGTTTAACTATAACTGTGAGCAGATGATAACTGCAGGATTATCTAAAAAATACCTTGCAGGAAAGAATGAATTAACCGATAAAAACAGAGCTCTACTGGAAAGACTATCTGAACTCAGTTTTGAAAAATACGATGATCTGAAGCACCATCCAAATTTCATGGGATACCTTGAGAACAGAAGTACGCTAAAATACTACGGCAAAGCCAATATAGGGAGTAGACCAGGTAAGCGAGGGAACAAAGCCAAACTAGAACTCACAGATTTACGTGCAATTTCATTTGTAGGCTCTTGGAGCCAACTTAAGCAAAATGTACCTGGATACTTTGGGACAGGTACCGCCATTAAGACAATAGTAGATGAAGGTTCACTGGATCAACTCAAGACGCTCTTCAATGAGGTCCCACTATTTAAGGCACTATGTCTGAACAGTATGATGGCTCTCTCCAAAAGCTATTTTGAATTGACTAACTACATGGAACAGGATGCAGAATACGGTGAGTTTTGGAAAATACTAGAAAGCGAATATCTACTAAGTAAGGAAATGATGCTACTGGTATCTGGCTACGACAGTCTCATGGAAGAGGAGCCCATCTCCAAAGCATCTATAGCTATACGAGAAAAGATAGTTCTGCCTTTACTTGTAATACAGCAGAACGCACTGCAAGCAGTGCAGAAAAAAGGGGAGTATGCAGAGGAATACGAGAAAATAATCACCCGCTCACTCTATGGAAATATCAATGCGAGTAGGAATTCGGCATAGAATAAGGATACAAAATTCATTATAGTAAGGACACGCCTCAGAGGCGTGTCCTTACTATAATATCAGAGGCGTATTCCTACTTCACAGCCACTACAGTTATCTCTACGTTCACTTCTTTAGGCAATGTTTTCACGGCTACAGCTTCTCTAGCTGGGGGGGCTGAGCTAAAGTACTTAGCATACACAGTATTGATAGCTGCATAATGCTCCATGCTACTCATAAAGATACTACACTTCACTACATGGGTAAAATCCATATCTGCTGCCTTTAGAACTGCCGCTACATTGGTCATTACTTGCTCCGTTTCGGCAGCTATACTATCCATTACCAACTCGCCTGTAGCTGGGTTCAGAGCTATCTGCCCACTGCAGTAAAGTGTATTGCCGGCAAGCACCGCTTGGCTATAAGGTCCTATGGCCGCTGGGGCATTTGACGTACTGATTATTTTCTTACTCATTATTTATTCCTATTACTTTACGTTTTTACATGGATGCCATACCTTTGTTACCATATGATTATAGCAGCCAAAGGTCAACCCAATCAATTGAAAGAGTTACAATCTCTCCTAAAAGATCAAAAAATTTTACCCCTCAAAATTAACGAATTAGATAGCTATGATGTCATATTTGATTTAGATTTTGATGATAGTCCAGAGCAGATACAGCACTATGCGGAGCTAAAGCGTAAACTCGTAATAGTAGGTAGTGTAAAGGTACAGCTAGAAGAACTGTATGCTGAGCTGGGAGCAAGACCTACATGCACTATCATAGGTATGAATGCACTTCCTACATTCATAGATAGACCACTGCTAGAATGCTGTGCTACCAATGAGATAGATCAAGTAGTGGCTCAAGAAAAGCTAAAAGAGTTAGGCTTGGAGACTCGTTTTGTAAAAAGTAGAGTAGGACTCGTAACGCCACGTATAGTATGTATGATTATAAATGAGGCCTACTACACCGTACAGGAAGGAACTGCCAGTAGAACAGACATAGATCTAGGAATGAAACTGGGTACTGCATACCCTAAAGGTCCTTTTGAGTGGAGCGAGGAAATAGGCATAGATCACGTATATGAGACACTAGAGGCACTTTACCAAGACACCAAAGACGAGAGATACAAGATCTGTCCGCTGCTAAAGACAGAGTATCTACAAAGTTTCATATCAGAATAAAAAATGAAATTAGCTCTAATAGCTCACGACGGTAAAAAGGCAGATATGGTCTCATTTGTAATGAAGAGACTCTCCTTTTTTAATAAACCAAGTGTAAAGTTGGTAGCTACGGGTACCACAGGTAAAATGCTGCTAGATGCTGGGATAGATAAAATACAGCGAGTAGCAAGTGGGCCAATGGGCGGTGATGCTGAGATAGGAGCTATGGTCTCGCGTGGTGAAATGGACGCGATTATATTTTTCAGAGATCCGCTGGATAAGCATCCTCATGATGTAGATATCTCTATGCTCATGAGACTCTGCGATGTGCACAATATACCGCTAGCTACTAACCAAAAAACTGCTAAAATAGTAGTAAGCTACTACGATAGTCAGCTAAACTAAAGTGATAATAATCTAAACTCTACCCGTCTGTTTTCTTTTTGTCCTGCTTCAGTACTGTTATCTGCTATTGGGTATTGAGGTCCAAAACCATTGGTTTCAATCCTCTCTTCAGAGACACCGTTATTCATTAAAAACCGCTGAACTGCAGCAGCCCTTTTTCTGCTAAGCACTAGATTATGTAAATACTCGCCAACACTACTTGTATGACCATCCAGCTGCACTCTAGCTGTCTTATGTGTCTGCATGAATACAAGTAGCTCTGCTAGCATTTCAAACGACTCCGCCAATAAATCAGACTCATCATTATTGAAATGAATATTATCTAAGACCATCGTATCGCCTACTTTTAACTTATCAAAAACACTTATCTCGTCCTCTATAAACTGGAGTGTAGTGTCTCGATTCTCTGGTTGGATTCTACGGTCTTCAAAGTTACAAGCACACTGTTTTTCGTTACGTATGGGCACTAAGCTTATATCTTCCATATAGTAGTAACTCTCAGGTACGTTGCCAGGTACTTTTATGAGTTCTAAGTCTTTGTGATTTTGAAAACTGCCCAGTGTCAGATATTGCTCTCCACCCGTAGCAGTGTATGTACACTGCACTTTCATCCATCTAGTCTTGTAATTAAGCACCTGAGTATTCAGGCTTTTGCTCGGTTTTATACTCAGTAGTTTATCCGTATCTATTTTTTGTTTTTCTTTGGAAAGTAAGAACCCAAACGCATTGGTAGCATACATACTGCCAGGAGACAGTTTCAGGTATGCACTAAAACAATAAATAGAGTCTTTGACCAATGGTTTCCTCAGTTTATTTTGGACATACTCAATATCTTTTTTTAAGCTAAATACACGAATTCCTAGAAAGCTATTTCCGCTTAAAGCTCCAGTCTTGGAGAGATATAAGTCTGGTGATATAGAGGCTATGCTCCAGTCTGAGACTTGATCTGTAAATGACATAATAGAAAAATATGCAGCGGGATGCTTCTCAAACTCAGGATTACTCACATAATTATACTCTGCCTTAGTCCCATAGCTGGCGGGTAAGAGTAGTGACGGATCTCCAAGTTCTCTCTCTACCCTAAGATAATTAGTATCGTTTAATATGTCTCGAGGGTCTTCTATGCTTGATTTCCAAATAGCAGTGAAGTCTGCACTGCCTGAGTACTTAAATCTATACTCTGCTACAGTAAAAGAGCCAAAGTCCTTATATATATGATAGACTGTATTTTCTATGACTAGTATAGCATTTTTGAGTCCTAGCTGATTTACGAGCATTCCTTTTCTGTACTCCTGCATTAGAAGGGTATCTCCAGTCACAGGATCTCTAAAGAGTTGCAGTCCGTCTCTTATTGATGTACGCTTTCTCTTATTGGCTATGAAACTGGCTTCTATAAGTATGTTATTATTGGAGTCTAAAAACTGCCACGGACCTCTCCGCAGGTAGTACGTATCTGTAGCACCTGTCACGCGAGACTTCGTCTCTATTTCTAGATTTTCGCCTACACCTACAGTAGCTACTTTATTATAATAGATAGTATCAAGCTGTGCATGTGCACACTGAAGTCCACAAAAAGCAAAGCAACTAGACACAAAGAAGAGTAATTGAATTCTCATTTGATAGTTAAACGAAAATCAGACCAAAAGTATTTGCCTGCAAGCAAAAACTACTAAAACTGTTGTCCTATAAAGAAGTGAAACTGACCTTTTTGGTCTGTGAATCCAGGATCCATAGCCCACGCATAGTCTACACCTAGTAGTCCAAACATAGGTAAGAATAAACGAACACCCACACCACCAGCTCTTCGCACATTGAAAGGATCAAACTCCTTAAAACTAGCGTATGCGTTCCCTGCTTCTAAGAAGGTCTGAGCATATATAGTAGATGACTGACCTACCGTAAGTGGGTACCGTATCTCTAATGAATACTTCGTATATATCGGAAGACCTTGCTGTCCGTTTATCGGGTCACTCACTCTACCTTCATCATATCCACGCTGAGATACTATATCCGTACCATATAGCACAAAGTTAGATAGACCACTACCTCCTACTCTAAAGAGCTCAAATGGAGAGTATCCTACCTGATTATTCCACGGACTCACTGCACCAAATCTATATGCAGGAGCTATCACTAATTGACGTTTCCCACTACCTACACCTAAAAACCACTGTGCATTAAACTTAGTCTTCACTAACTCTATCCACTCAAATCTTTCTTGAGGAGTGAGCTCCGGTGAACTGAAATCTTTTTTAGATGATAACAATGAAAATGGTGGCGTCATCTGAATGCTAGCCGTAAACGAACTACCTTCTGTAGGATAAATGGGATGATTAGTACTGTTCCTAGATAAAGTATTTGTTAGACTTAAATTATTTGCATTTCCATTGGTAAAACCGAGCTCTGCAGATCCGAAATTTGCCCAATCTCTGAGTCCATAGCGTTGATAAGTAAGAGCAGCACTAAATTGAAAGTAATCATCTGGGAACTTGAGTTGCTTACCGAAAGCGATAGTAGCACCCGATGTAGTAAACTTAGGTCTATCAGATTCAAACTGAAAGGTAGACTGTACATTATGGAACAATGAGATGCTCAGTGAGTTAGGCTTCTTACCTCCTAGCCAGGGCTCTGTGAATGAGAAATTATATCCTTGAAACTGAGGACCATTACTCTGTGCACGTAGAGCAAGTTTCTGTCCGTCACCAGCAGGGATAGGGTCCCATCCGCCTTTTTTAAACATCTTTCGTGTACTAAAGTTATTAAGTGTAAGACCTAGCGTACCTACGAATCCACCAAAACCACCCCAACCACCAGAAGCTTCTATCTGGTCACTTGGCTTTTCTACTACCTTATACTCTATATCTACTGTACCATTTTGTGGGTTAGGTATAGGGTTCACATCTAGACCTTCTGGGTCAAAGAAGCCTAATGTAGCAAGCTCACGCATGCTTCGCTGTATGTCTGATCGGCTAAATTTATCTCCAGGTCGTGTACGTATCACACGTAATGCTACGAAATCACTGGTCTTATCATTCCCTATAATAGTTACTCTATTTACTGTAGCTTGCTTGCCTTCATAGATTCTCATCTCTAAGTCTATGCTATCATTTTCTACGAGTACTTCTACTGGGTTCACATTGAAGAATAGATATCCGTCATCCATATATAAACTAGAAATATCAAATCCATTTTCACTCATAAACAGCTTACTCTCTAGCCTAGACTGATCATACACATCACCTCGTTGTATATCTAGAAGCGTATCTAGTAGAGAAGTCCTATACTTGGTATTTCCAGTCCAGGTGATATTTCTAAAGAAGTACTTTTTCCCTTCAAAAATCCCCATCTTCACTATCACTCTGCCGTCACCTATAGGGATAATACTATCGTACAGCATCTTAGCATCTCTGAATCCTAACGTATTGTACTTCTGCACTATAAGTGGCTTAGTCTCGTCATACTCTTCCTTCACAAATTTAGAGGAGGAAAATGGGTTCCACTTTTTATACTTTCGTTTTGGTTTGATGAGCTTACGGAGTCTCTTATCTTCTACGTTTTCATTTCCTTCAAAAAAAATATTCTGAAGCTTCACCTTCTTACCTCTAGCGATGTCTATACGCAGTACTTCGAAGTTTGGCTTAGCTGCATCATTCTCTCTATTGAATTTAGTCTCTATACTGTAATAGCCTTTCTCGTAGAAATACTCACGAATCTCTCGCTCAGTGGCGTTGATAAGATCTTCTGTGATTAGTTGGTTCGTCTCCAGTGTTATCTCATCTCGTACATTATTAGTCTCTCCTTTTCTCAGACCTTTTATAGAATACTTAGATAATCTAGGTCTCTCTGTTACCACAATATTCAGGTATAGACTAGTACCCACTGCCTTTTCTATTCCTATCTCTATATCGCTAAATAGGTTATTCTTCCATAACCTTTCTATAGCGAGTCCCGTCTCGTCTCCAGGTATAGTGATGGTTTGACCTACTGAGAGTCCTGACATCAATATTATTATCTTCTCGTCTGTATAGTTACTGCCGGATACACTGATATTGCCTATCTGATATTTCTGCGGGTCGTCGTAATCTATGATAACTGTATTTATATTATCTAACTGAGCATAGCTACCTATGCTCATTAGTACTAGTATTATAGTAGCTATTCGCTTCATCATTCTCTCTTCTCTTATGCTAATTGTTCGCTGGTTTTACCAAATCGTCTCTCCCTGCTCTGGTAGTCTATTATCGCTTCGTACAGGTGCTCCTTTCGGTAGTCTGGCCATAATACAGTAGTAAAATAGAGTTCGCTATATGCTATCTCCCAGAGTAAAAAATTACTTATACGTAACTCGCCACTGGTGCGTATCATCAGCTCAGGATGCGGATATTTATAAGTAGTAAGTGTCTGGTTTATAAGTTCTTCGTCTATATCCTCTGGAGATATTTCACCGTTTTTTGCTTTTTGGGCGATGATTTTAGTAGCGTTTACTATATCCCACTTCGCACTATAGCTAAGGGCTAATATTAGAGTCATTCCTGTATTGCCTTTAGTAGCCTTTATAGCCTCGTCTAGTTCACTAAGACAGTTCTTAGGTAGTGTACTCCTATCTCCTATGGCATCTAGTTTTATCCCATTCTTCATAAGGGTAGCTGTCTCACCTTTGATTGTCTTCACTAGGAGCGTCATAAGGGCATTTACTTCTATCTTAGGCCTATTCCAATTTTCTGTACTGAAAGCATACAAGGTAAGACACTCTACTCCTAGCTCTGCACATCCTTCTGAAACTTCACGTACAGCTTTAACACCATTTTGGTGTCCAAAAATCCTAAACTTACCTTTCTCTTTAGCCCATCTACCATTACCATCCATGATAATAGCAATATGCTTTGGAAGCCTGTCAAGATTTATATTCTCCTTACTCATTTAAATAAATTTGGTGTATTAAAATTTCGGTTAAATAACAAGTTAAAATGGGCACTTTATAGGAGTAAATCTATAAGAAATGCTCAAAGCAGTTTGAAAATACCAATCCCGTAAATTTGGATTTCCGCGAGTATCTCCAGGATTTGACATAGACCTATTATTCTCTGATACCTCCCATGACCTATCAGAAAATCTAGCTGCTTCCTGACCTATTGCTGCTTGGTATACCGTACTTACATCATCTATATAATCTGTGAATGTCATTCTCCATCCTGCTTCTAGAGCAATTATAAGATTAGGGGTAACGGCATGTTTAATGCCCGCACCCATAGGTAAGCTCACTTGTATAAGGTTATATTTTTGATTTTCTGTCATCAGCGGTGGGAGATCATGCCACTTATTATCTAATTTAGCCTGCGGCTTATGGAGGAAAACAGCTATACCACCCAATAAATAAAATGTAGATCGCTGATGTATGCTTTTATTGCTAAACGGTCTAAAATTATATTCCATGATCGTAGAAAGCTCATAAATATTATTCCTAAAACTTAGGTTTCTTAGCCTATTCTCCTTGAAGTTACTATCAGCTCCACTAATTTTCATGTAGGAGAGTGTAGGGCGGATACTCCACGTCTCATTAATATTGTACTTAAAGAAAACTCCTCCTGACAAATTAGTCTCTTGTGGAACAATATTATACGCTAAGTCTCCGTGATAATTTGACACACCGAACATACCACCAACCTCCCAAGACTGGGCTGATGCGGTATATCCTATAAAAGATACTATGAGGTATACGCTTATATGTCTAGACACGTTAAATTATCAATCGCTTCCTATATAATACGCAAAAGTACCATAGATGTTACCTAGAGTCCTATAAAAAGGAGAGAACAATGACTATACTCTACTAAAATGTGGGGCAAGTAGGTCTATTACCATAGAGTCTGTAAGTGAAGGTAACTCCGAATATACCATAGAGATCATTCTTATTGGGATCGCCTCTTTGATTATCTAATTGCTCGTCATGCAATGTGGTACTCCTATCTGCCATAGCTGCTGACATAGGACCATACTGAGAAAGTAGTCTTACAGGGTCAACATAAGTATTACTTACATCATCTAAGTAATCTGTGAATGTGATTCGCATACCATAATCTAATCCCAATGTCCATTTATGGTTCAATTTAAACTTTAAACCTGCACCTATTGGTATTGCTATCTGAGTAAGAGCATATCTCTTACGATCATTGAATTCTGTAGTCTCCTGACCTTCGGTGCCAAGCGGCTGTAGCTCTACAAGCTCTCCATCTCTATCTGCAAGCTCCGTATATGGGGCACCTAAATATGCTGCCATAGCACTACCTGCGTCATATTCAAACACCGCTTTTGGATTATATTTGAACACACTCACACCTGCGTACACATATGGAAAAACACCCGATTTTACACGTGGATCCATTCTTCTGATATTAAACTCTAAAGCACCAGTAAAATCCCATAAATCTGACTGAAAAGAAAGATTTCTATTATCTACTTCGTCAGGCACCTCATACCAATCGTCCCTACCCTCTAGTTGACCATACTGTGCACTAAGCCTGAATGTAAAACGATCACTTGGAGTATATCTAGTAATTAGACCTACACTCGGCTTAAAACCCTTTGATTCAAAAGTTTGTTTAGTGAGGTCTCCTGAATAATGACTAAACCCGCCTATAAGTCCAAACTCCAACGAACTCGTATGAAACCACCTCTGTGCTTCCGCAGTTTGAGCACTTATTAAGGTCACTAGAATTAAGCCTAAAAGTGATTTTATATTTCCTTTTTTCATAATAATATTCTGATAAAAATTAAATAGCCTAAGCTATACCAAGCAAAGGTAGTATTTAATAACGAATTCTTAACTTGAATTATTTTGCAAACGACAAGGGAAAGCTCCTCAGAGATTTTTACGCAAGAGTATAAAACTCTGTTTTCTCGTGCGTATGGTTTCTGATGACGCCTGCACTAATGAGATTTACCAGTATTTTAGAAGCTCTCCATCTACTGATATTTACTTTTTTTTTAAATTCATTGAGAGTTATGCGTTCATTCTCCTCCAAGTACTTTAAAAGCATCTCTTCATTTTTACCATATTCTATCAGCGTACCGTCACTACTTGCTTGCCTACGAAGGACATCTACCACTACCTTGCTAGCTAACAGACTCTTATCTTTATTTCTGACATATACCCACCACTTTCCATCTTCTCCTTTAGCACTGTATGGCTTAATTTCTCCTTCTGGCACGACACACTCTAATACTATCTTACCTCCTATGTCGTGCTCTAGTATTTCCAGTATTATTTCAGGTTTACAATAAAATGAGGCTGCCAGATCCAGCATATACTTTTCATCCTCTGTACGAATACCTGCTATACTGCGATTATCTCTCACTCCTACTAGTAGAGTCCCACCTTTATGATTAGCAAAACTGACCATTGTTTTAGCTATTTTATGAGCACTAGAAATCTCCTGCTTATAATCCAGCATATCTCCTTCTCCATTTATTAAATATCGCTTTATACGGTCGTTCACTTCTAAAGTCTATCCCCTTCTAATCCTGCGAGTACTTCATTGTACTCATTCACTATCTCTTTAACAATCTGAGCAGCGGGTTTGATTTCATTTATATAACCACTAATCTGTCCGATCTCTAATTCTCCCTCTTCTAGGTCTCCTTCAAACATGCCTTTCTTAGCACGAGCTCTGCCTAGCATCTGAGCCAATACTTCTGAGCTAGCACCGCTCATTTCTGCTGCGGCTATCTGCTCCCAAAATTTATTTTTGATCAATCTTACGGGGGTTAGCTTCTTGAGGCTTAACTGAGTACTGCCATCTTTAGCATCTATCACAGCTTGCTTAAAATTTTGATGTGCACTGCTTTCCTGTGTTGCTACAAATCTACTCCCTATCTGCACTGCTTCTGCACCTAGAGCCATAGCTGCAAGCATCGTTTTTCCAGTGCCTATTCCTCCTGCAGCTATTACAGGTATCTTTACTGCTTTCACTAGCTGCGGAATGAGTACTAGGGTAGTAGTCTCTTCTCGTCCATTATGTCCTCCAGCTTCGAAGCCTTCTGCTACTATAGCGTCTACACCACTAGCTTCCGCCTTAAGTGCAAACTTCTCATTACTTACTACATGCACCACTATAATTCCCGCGTTTTTAAGCGTTTCCGTCCATACAGCTGGATTCCCTGCGGAGGTAAAAACTATAGGGACTTTCTCTTCTAGTATGGTAGCTATGTGTTTATCTATATCTGGATATAGAAGGGGTAGATTTACCGCAAATGGCTTATCTGTAGCCTGCTTGCATTTCTGAATTTGTATTCGTAGAATGTCAGGATACATGCTCCCAGCTCCCATAATGCCGAGCCCCCCGGCATTACTTACAGCACTGGCTAATTTCCAGCCACTACACCATATCATTCCTGCTTGTATGATGGGATACTGTATCCCAAAGAGGTTCGTAACCCTATTTTGCATAGGGCGAAGTTACGGAAATACATAGAGTATTCAGGTGTAAGAACGGTAGATCTATATGAAAGTAGAATCTTAATAAGTAGCCAAGAACTCTGTTTGTTCTCAACACAGTACTGATTCATATTTGCACCTTCAAAAAACCAATATTTATTCACTATATGAAACTCACCGCCGAACAAAAAGCCATAATCGCTACTCAGCAAGACCTGAAAATAAATGCAGTAGCAGGTAGCGGAAAAACGAGCACCATATTAGCGTATGCTAAAAACTGCGATAGCAGTAAAAACTTACTGTATCTCGCTTTTAATAAGTCTGTCAAGATAGAAGCTACACAAAAATTTAATCAAGAAAACTTGCAAAATATACGCGTAGAGACCGCTCACTCACTAGCGTATAAAAACGTAGTGCGAAAGCACAACTATGAGCTACAAAGCAATGGATACAAGTCCTACGAAATAGCAAAAATTTTAAATATCCGCTCTGGCAGTCAAAAACACAGCGATCTAGTTATGGCAAATCACATCGCTAAATATGCCGCTATGTTTTGTAATAGTGCTGCTCAAAAAGTAGGCGAACTCAATTATTTAGAGACAATAACGAATGAAGAATCCCAAGAGTTTGTAAGTGCACACCATCAGCAGATATTTATGCTTACCCGTACTTTCCTAGCTAAAATGAATAGTGGTGAGATTCCTATCACTCATGACTTTTACCTTAAAAAATATCAACTTACTAAGCCTACTTTATACTACGATTACATCTTTTTTGATGAGGGGCAAGATGCATCTCCTGCAATGCTAGATGTATTTATAAGGCAACAAGCCACCAAGATATTAGTAGGCGATACACACCAACAAATCTACGGCTGGCGTAATGCCGTAAACTCTTTAGAAAACACTGATTTTCACGAATTAAGACTATCTGCCAGTTTCCGATTTAGTCCGCAGATAGCTACGCTAGCTCATAAGATTTTACTTTGGAAAAAACACTTAGGACAGGACCCCGATGTCAAACTCTTTGGCAGAGGAAAACACACTGCGAATAAAGTAAAAGCGACCATAGCCCGCACTAACCTAGGCTTACTCCTCAGAGCTATAGAATTCATCAAGGAAAACAAGAACATAAAGCACATCTACTTTGAGGGGAATCTGAACTCGTACACCTATGCAGATGATGGTGCTTCACTCTACGATGTGCTCCATCTACAAAACGGTAAAAAACGACTAGTACGTGACCCTATAATAAAACAGATGAGTAGCGTGGACGATCTAGAAGAGTACATCAAACAGACAGACGATGTGCAGCTAGGACTCATGCTAGAGATAGTAAAAGAGTATGGCAATGAGATACCTAAAATACTACAAGACTTGAAAGATAAGCACGTAGCCAATGAAGATAAACACAAGGCTCAAATGATTTTTAGCACGGTACACCGCTGCAAGGGAATGGAATACGACTCTGTGCAGCTAGTGAATGATTTCGTAGGGGAAGAACGCTTAAAAGTGCTGATAGAAAAAGAGGACGCAGACCCTAGTAGACTAAAAGAGGAGATCAATCTACTCTATGTAGCAGTGACCAGGACAAGGAACCACCTCTACATACCCGAAAACCTAGTGCCCGAAGGCATAGGTCCTACGCCATCTCTTCATATCCTGAAAACCGAGAAAAAAGAAAAGGACTCCAATACTGAAACAGATAGAGCGATCAGATCCTACCTCAAAGAGAAAACTCAAAGGAGTAGCGTGAATGAAACCAACAAGCAATCCTACCAGAAATGGACTGCAGAACTTGATGCAGAGCTACTTCAGATGCACGATGAGGGAATCCCTACTCGTGTGATGTCGACCCACTTCAATAGGACCGCAGGCGGAATTCGCTCTAGACTGAAAAAGCTAAATGGGTGGTAGTTTCTCAATCATTGGATGATTGAATAATGGAGGCTTGAATGTTTTCAGGAAATTATAAAGGCTTTATATTTCGAATTCGCTATCTTCGGGAAAAGCAATACTATGAAAAGTTCAAACTTACTCAAAATGACACTTTCGTTTATTTTACTGTTCTCCATTTCTGTAGTAAAAGGTCAAGTAGAATATAGAGTGGGACTGGGCTTATACGAGATGACAGAAGTATATACTGGTGATGGTACAGGACACCCTCATCCTTGGGTATACTCTCATCAGGCACTTAGCAGTATGCTTTTAGAAAGACAAAATAAGAGAATCACACATCGAATTACTGCAAGGTATGTAAATCTAAATCATACTCTGAGAAACCAAGGATTTCAACCTTATCCTAAATCAGAAAAAGGCGAATTCAAAAGATCAGGATTTGATTTTGGATATAGTTACTTGTTTAGTTACGGAAAGCACAAGAGGTTTTCGACAGGTGTTGGCGTATCGTATGTACAAAACAAAATGCAAAGTCCGACATTCAATAATGAACTTGTAGATTTAAAAAGTGATGCTTTAACTGCTAGTTTTACATTAGAGATGAATTTTAAATTTTTGAGCTCTTGGTATGCAAGCCCTTCCATTCAATTTTTTGTGCCCATCTATTCTAATTCTGTAAATAGAGCACCTGAAACATCTATTCATTATAATTTGGAAACCACTCTGCAAATTACTCCTATCAAAATCAGCATTAAGAAGACTATAGCTTCTAGAGGCTAGGAGAAAAGATTCTAATTATCTTCGCCACAAATGAACTACTCCTACTGGGAAAAAGAATACTTACTAGCAGACATAGACTACCTCATCATAGGAATGGGATTAGTAGGTCTACAAACAGCTATTAACATACAAGAAAAAGAGCCTAAAGCAAAGGTAGTAGTGATAGACCGTCACGCTTGGGGACTAGGAGCGAGTACACGTAATGCAGGTTTTGGGTGCTTTGCCAATGTGAGTGAGATCCTAGATGATCTAGAAAACGACAGCGTAGAAAATGTGTACGCTACTATCAAAAAACGATACGCTGGTTTGCAGAAACTGAGAAGCAAGTTTGGTGACCAAAACATAGGCTATGAGGAACTCGGAAGCTGTGAGATCTTTACCAAAAACAACAAAACCTATCTAACGCAAGGGATAGACAGTATGCAAGGAATCAATACCATACTCTACCACGAGCTTAAGCTAGACAATGTATTCTCGTACCGCAGTAATACTCCGCTTCCCAATACCATAGGTGCCATACACAATGCGTATGAAGGGCAACTCAATACCGGAAAACTATACGATACTATCTATGCGTACGCTCAGCAGCTAGGCATAAAACTCTACGGCGGAATAGAAGTAAAAGAATGGTCTAATGGTGATACTATAGAAGTGCAAACCGCCCAAGACTTAACACTTAAAACCAAGAATCTAATCCTCTGTACCAATGCATTTACGAGTCAGCTGATAGCCGAAGACATAACTCCCTGCCGCGGGCAAGTCATAGTAAGTGAGCAAATAGCCAATTTGCCTTGTGAGGGTCTTTATCATTTCGATAGCGGATACTACTACTGGCGAGATATTGACCATCGCATACTCCTAGGAGGAGCTCGCAATATGGATATAGAAGGTGAAACTTCCTATGAAATAGAGTCCAACGAAACCATCATCACCGAGCTGCATCGGTTTATGAATGAACAAATTTTTGGGAGAGAAGTCGCTATAGAGCACCAATGGAGCGGTATTATGGGAATGGGCAAAGACAACAAGAAACTACCCATAGTAAAAGAACTAGAACCCAATATCTACATGGCTGCTAGACTGGGCGGCATGGGCGTGGCTCTAAGTGCTGAGGTGGCAGAGGAAGTGGTTGGGTTAATTTGACCCAAGACCTGTTGACACAGGACTTTGGGAAAAGCTCCATTTACCTTGTCAGGGATTATGATATATGTATGTTAATTTTACCATAAGCATCTGTTGACTTATTATCTCTGAGCATATTCGCTAGGGCCCCTTGCAGAAGACCCCTGAGAGGATAAAGCCCGAGTAATCCAATCCAAAAAAAACGCATCTCTTTTGAAATGCGTTTTTGTATACAACCCTAAAAGTCTAATTCCTAAGGTCTAAAAATCTATTATCTAATTCTAATCTCTCAATATCCCTCTAGCGATAACGATACGCTGTACCTCACTCGTTCCTTCGTAGATCTGAGTTATCTTAGCATCACGCATCATACGCTCTACGTGGTATTCTTTTACAAATCCGTACCCACCATGTATTTGTACTGCTTCTGTAGCTACCCACATAGCAGTCTCAGAGGCAAATAACTTTGCCATACACGCTGCTTCTAGGAAATCACCTCCAGTATCTTTCAAATACGCCGCTTTGAGACAAAAGAGTCTAGCAGCTTCTATACGAGTAGCCATATCTGCCAGTTTAAACTGGATAATCTGGTGATTCATTATTTCTGTACCGAAAGCTTTACGCTCTTTAGCATATTTCAGTGATCTCTCATATGCACCACTGGCTATGCCGAGTGCTTGAGCAGCTATACCTATACGGCCGCCGCTGAGTACCTTCATAGCAAATTTAAAACCAAATCCATCTTCACCTATTCTATTCTCCTTGGGTACTTTCACATCTTGAAACATAAGTGAGTGTGTATCACTTCCTCGTATTCCAAGTTTATCTTCTTTGGTACCTACTACGAAACCTTCCATATCAGAAGTCACGATAAGACAATTGATACCCTTGTGTCCTTTCTCTACGTCAGTCTGTGCCATTACTAAGAATGTACTTCCTGTTCTACCATTAGTGATCCAGTTTTTGGTACCGTTTAGAAGATAATGGTCTCCCATATCTACAGCAGTAGTTTTTTGACTAGTAGCATCGCTACCCGCTTCTGGCTCACTCAGGCAGAAGCCACCGTGTATTTGCCCACTAGCAAGTGGTTTTAAATATTTTTCTTTTTGTTCTTCTGTACCGTGCTTCTCTATTCCCCAGCATACGAGTGAGTTATTTACACTCATCACCACGCTAGCACTAGCATCTATTTTAGAAATTTCTTCCATAGCAAGTACGTAACTCACAGTATCCATGCCGCTTCCGCCCCACTTAGGGTCCACCATCATGCCCATCATACCTAGTTCGCCTAGCTTCTTGATTTGCTCAGCAGGGAAACGCTGCTCGTTATCTCTTTCTATGATACCTGGTAATAATTCAGTCTCAGCAAAGTCCTTGGCGGCCTGCTGTATCATTAAATGCTCTTCTGATAATTCGAAATTCATGTTGTTGAAAATGTGAATACAAAGGTAATAGTTTAATCTACCTTTTGTTTGCTTAACCAATGACAATGCTCTTGTTTAAATTGGGTTAAAATAACAATGACCATTCTGTTTTTAACAAAATAGAATGTAGATATCTCATAATGTAGTCCCTCATTGACTTGCACTAAAATAGAATCGTTGATAACGTCTGAATTACTTTTTACGATATTTTATGTAAAAAGCCCTTGTATTCGGGCTTTTGATACTATGTTGCAATCGTTATGAACAAAACAGAATTAATAAACGCAATCAGCGAACACGCTGGTATCACAAAAGAAAGTGCAAAAACTGCACTAGAAGCTACTATAGGATCTATCCAAGGAGCAGTACAAGCAGGTGACAAAGTATCTATCCCAGGATTTGCTACGTGGTCAGCTTCTTACAGACCAGCTAGAGACGGAAGAAACCCATCTACTGGTAAGACTATCAAGATAGAAGATAGAGTAGCCGTAAAATTCAAAGCAGGTAAAACTTTTGCTGACGCTGTGAATAACGACAAACTTAAAAAACAACTTAAGTAATCTTCGGATCACCCAAAGTTTTAAAAAACTAAAAGCCTCGCACAAGGCGAGGCTTTTTTTGTAGTTCTCAGGGCAAGCAATCAGGTAAAACAAAGTATTCCTCTAGACTTATATTTAACTTGGTAAGCACGCTATATCAAGATTTAGAGAAGCAATAGACTAATACAATTACCAGACAGATTAAATCTTAGTTAAGAGCAGCTTATATGCTCGCAAAAAACTCAATTCATCAAAAAAAATACGTTTGTGCACTATAACCTCATCTACTATTTTAAAAATAGAGCAACCACAAAGGCCTAACGGATCTTTCCATTCTAATGTTACCACATCATCTGAGGCTAGCATTCTATCTACTATACAAACAATCTTTGGACCACTATATTCTTATCTGTAAGTATCCCTAATGTTTTTTTGACCTTCTATTCTTTGGCCTGTAGCAAACTCCTTTACCGCACTGCTACGATATAAGACTGACAAAGCACTCGCATTCCCTACATTGAAACACTCTACCCATTAGGTAATTATACTTTTAGACGATATACCGTTTACAATGCTAATGCAGATATTATATTGACGTTGTATTGCAATCTCTATACAATATATTCGTCCTATGTATTTGAAAAAAGGCGACACCATAGCCATAGTATCACCAGCCAGAGCTATAGCATCTGAAGAAATACAACCTGCAATTCATTTTTTTGAAAAGCATGGACTTCATGTAGTTCTGGGTAAACATATACATACTATACACCATCAGATGGCGGGTACGGATGCTGAGAAAATAGAAGACATACAAGCATTTATCAATGATCCAAACGTACGTGCTATAGTAAGTACACGAGGAGGTTATGGCTGCGTACGTGTGATAGACCAGTTAGACCTTAGTCCTCTTGCGGAGCAAAAAAAATGGTTTGTGGGATACAGTGACGTTACAGTATTTCACTCACATATACACCAAAACTACGGCACACCTACCATACATGGAACTATGCCTATAAATATCTCAAAGGACCCGAGTCTGGAAGAGGAACAATCTAATACTACACTCATGGCTGCACTTATGGGAGCAGATTTACGCTACCCTATAGCCTCTAATCCAATGAATAAAGAAGGAGATGCAACTGGCGTACTCGTAGGTGGAAATCTTAGTATGCTCTATAGTATGTGTGGCTCAGCTTCTGATATAGAGACGCGAGGCAAAATACTTTTCATAGAAGACTTAGATGAATACTTGTATCATATAGATCGTATGATGATGAATATGAAACGTACTGGCAAGCTAGAACATTTAGCAGCCTTAGTAGTAGGTGGTATCAGCGATATGCATGATAACGCAATCCCTTTTGGTAAAACTGCTGAAGAAATAATTTTAGAGCACACAGCAGCATATGACTATCCTGTATATTTTGGTTTCCAAGCTGGGCATCAAAAGCCTAATGTAGCCTTGCGTTTAGGGATGAACACAGAACTAAAAGATAATCAGCTACTTTTGCCCGCATAGAACACACCCTTAATGGCCATCTACCAAGCAAGTAAACAATTAACAAAATTTATTATAAGTGGACTTCTCGCCGTAGGCGTAGATTTTATAGTATATTTCGCTCTCTCGCAGTACTTGGACCCTAATCTAAGTAAAGCCATCAGCTTCTGCTCAGGCATGTTCGTCACTTATAATATGAATAAGTTTTGGACGTGGAAACAGCCTGAAAAAGACAATAAAAGGCTTGTGCTCTTTAGTTTACTCTATGCAGTAGCTCTTTTGATAAATGTAGGGATGAATAATCTAATGCTCGATACATTACCTAATTATACCTTTAGTTTTTTACTTAACTCAGATACCAATGAAGTTATAAAGTCCCTAGTGATAGGTGTAGATAAATTGGCCGCTTTTCTGATAGCTACTACCGCAAGTGTAGCACTCACCTACATTGGTCAAAAATACTGGTTATTTAAGCCTGAAAAGGCTGACGCTAATACTGAGGTCTAGTAAGTATAGCTTCTGCTATGATAGCCTGACGAAGATCAAAATCCACGTCTCCATATTCCTCTTCTAACTGAATGCGGCCAAGCCCTTGTAACTTTTTACTGTCTGACTTCACCTCTTCTGAATCTGCACCGTAAGTTTCCGCTGAATCAAATTCATACTGACGATCTTCTGCTTCAGAGCTACTTTCATTAGTACTAGATACTGGCTGAGGCTCAGAGACCGGAATAGTAGACTCGCCACTTAATTCTCTAAGTATATCACCTAGAGACGTGGTTCTTTTAGTAGTCCCAGTTCTTTTAGCAGGTTTAGTCTTCTTATTTGACAATTGCTCTTTCTTTTTGCCACTTATAAAGAAGCGAAATGCTAGTATTGCTGCAATAATGATGTATTTTATGTATGAGCTTATGTCGTCCATTTCTTTAAGCAAAAATAATGAAAAATAAACTTGTATTGAGTCTTGGCTCAAACTTAGGCAATCGATATACTTATTTATTGCAGGCTATTGCGTCCATAGATGCCTTATTTGATACTAAAAGTACCGTTGCTTCCTTTTATCAGACACCACCTTGGGGGGATATTCACCAGTCCCTATTTATAAATACAGCAATGTGTTTATATACAGATATTTCTGCTTATAAATGTTTAATACTATTGCAGAGCATAGAAGATAGCATAGGCCGCACCAAAACCCGTAAGTGGGGTCCAAGATGTATAGACATAGATATTATTTTTTATGGTGATGACTCTTTAGCACTAGAAGACCTAAATATCCCTCATCTTAGAATGCACGAAAGAGCATTTGTAATCAAACCTATAACTGAGCTGTCCCCTGACTTCATTCACCCTGTACTAAATAAAACTATGACACAACTACTTTCAGAAATAGAGGACGATACCACACTATTTACCCTATGATATTGCACTGTATAGGTAACATATCGCACTGGTCAGCCTTACTCCGTAAGCCTGAGATTATCCTACAGACAAACCACACCTATCAGAAGCAAAGTGAGCTCTCACAGTATGAGATAGCTACCGCTGGTGGCAGGCTAAAGCTAAGCATACCTACCCAAAAAAGCACACGAAAGGGTGCATACTCAGAAGTAAAAATAGACTACAGCACAAACTGGCAGGTAGAGCACTGGAGAAGCATACGAAATGCGTACCACAAATCGCCTTTTTATCTTTTTTATGGATATAAAATAGAGGAAGTCTATATGCAGAAATATGACAATCTGTTAGCCCTTAATGAAGCACTGTTCACCACGCTATTATCATGTATAAAGTGTCCTAAAATAGGCATGACTAACAGCTCAGATGCTGTTTATTATGAAGCTAGCTCTCGTATACATAATAGTGCATACCCACAGGTGTTTGATGCTAAAGTAAAGTTTGAAGAAAACCTAAGTATCTTGGATGTTCTTTTTAATCTAGGCCCAGAAACACTAGATTACTTACTTCGCGGAGTCTGAGTACGAACCCATATTACTAAACTTACGGATACGAGCATTGACGAGCTTTTTAGGGCTTAGTTCGCTCAGTTCCTTGATGTTTTTCTTAAGTTCGGCTTTGAGAGTTTTATACATTGTCTCTGGATCATTATGAGCACCACCTAGCGGCTCAGGTATAATACCGTCTATTAGCTTATTAGCAAGCATCTTGTCAGATGTGAGGCTGAGTACATCTGCCGCTTTCTCTTTATAATCCCAGCTTCTCCATAATATAGATGAGCAACTCTCCGGAGATATTACTGAGTACCACGTATTTTCTAACATAAACACCCTGTCTCCTACGCCTATCCCTAATGCTCCTCCACTCGCTCCTTCACCTATGATCACACAGATAATAGGAACTTTCAGTGTGGCCATTATCAATAGATTCTTAGCGATAGCTTCACCTTGGCCTCGCTCCTCAGCTTCTAGCCCTGGAAAAGCTCCGGGAGTATCTATAAGACATATGACCGGCAAATCAAACTTCTCGGCCATTTGCATAAGACGTTTGGCTTTGCGATATCCCTCCGGATTAGGCATCCCAAAGTTACGGTATTGACGTTCTTTTGTGGTGCGTCCTTTTTGCTGCCCGATAATCATAACATTCATATTATCTATCTGAGCTAATCCACCTACCATAGCCTTATCATCACCTACATTTCTATCTCCATGAAGTTCTATAAAATTCTTGGAGATAGCTTTTATATAGTCTAGTGTATACGGTCTATCTTGATGACGAGATATTTGAACTTTTTGCCACCCCGAGAGGTCACTGTATAGTTCTTTCTTCTCGTTATATATTTTTTTAGTAAGTTGAGATATGGTATCACCCATATCTACCTTACCTTTCGCATGAGTCGCTTGAGCTTTTTCTAATTGCTCTATAAGCTCCTCTAAAGGTTTTTCGAAATCTAATAGTACTGCCATAAGCCTCTTATTTTCTTAAAGGCAAAAGTAAAAATCTAATTGGATTAGGTGTGCATTATTTGAAAACTCACTCACTATTTATAATTGTCAGATACTAGAGACATAGTTCTTCATATTGTCTCTCAGCCACTACTATTTTATTATCTAAGGCGATTTTGAACTCTTCACAAGCAAATTCTATTTCCATTAACTCTAAGTATAGGTTACCCTTAATGTAGTGTACCATCTTATATGAAGGTATCAATTTCTCTACGGAACTGTAGTCTTTCAGAGCACCCTCTACGTCATCCTTAGCCACTTTAAGCTCAGCTCTTTTCTTGTATAAATCGCCAGAAAATCTATCTACACTTACTGCCACATTTAAATCATCTAAAGCCAGTTCCAGCTTGTTTTGTCCTGCATAGGCCTCTGATCTTAACTTAAGAAAAGGAACACTCTTCGGCTGAATAGTAAGCACAAAGGTGTAGTCTTCAATAGCTGAAACGTAGTTGTTAGTAGCCACATAACAGAGCCCTCGGTAATAATAAGCTTCATTATACCTATGATTTAATTGCAAAGTCTTAGTGAAGTCAGCTATGGCATCGGTAAATTTACCTGCATTGTACTCTGTAGTCCCTCTATTAAAGTATCCTCTAAAATCATCAGGATTTACAGCTATATACTGAGAATATAGATCTAGTGCTTTTGTATAGTCTCGCTCTAGGGTAGCTCTATTAGCCTGTATAAGTAGCTCACCTCCTGCCTGAGCCATGCTCAAAAAAGAAATCACCATACATAGTCCTATTGCTAGTATTGATTTTTTATTTATCATATTATAATTGTAAATGGACAAATAAAGTGCCTGAATATTTCATTAACAGAATTTTTTATCTACAAGAGAATTAACTTTAGCCCATATTTAATATAATTAATCCAGCTTATAAAACACAATAGAAAAAGATGAAACGATGTAAGATAATAACACTGGTTTTGAGCCTCTTCTTAATGGCCAACGCATGGAATACCGCTTCTTTAGTAGCAGATGATGTATTAGGGACCTACTGGAATGCAGAAAAAACAGCTCACATACGCATGTACAAAGCTAAAAATGGACTCTATTACGGCAAAATAGAGTACCTCTTAGAACCAAATGATGCCCAAGGTACTCCCAAAGCAGATCCTGAAAATCCAGATGATAAGTTAAAGGATAGAGCTAGTTTAGGAATGGTCATTGCCAAGGCATTTAAGTGGGACGAGAAGGAACAAGAATGGAATAATGGTACCATATATAATCCAATAGATGGTAAGACTTATGACAGCTACATCTACTTCGAAAACGACAATAAAGACAAACTTAAACTTAGAGGATTCGTACTGGGGATGACCTGGCTAGGTAAAACCTCTGAGTGGACTAGACTAGAATAAGCAGGACCACTGTAAACAATTAGGATGCACTCATCCGATTTATTACGCTTGTCATCAAACCTGTACATCAGAACACCCAGGAAAAGAGGACAAACAACAGATTAAATCCTCAGATACAGCTCATCAGAGCTACTTTAATTTTAGCTCACTTTAGTATCAAGAACTTCAAGAAGTCCGCTCCACAAAAAGTAAAAATTCCTGTATAGCCTCCAAGTTTTCATGTGGCTTTTCAAGCATGGATAAATGTCCTGCACCTCTTATTTTAGTAACTTGAGCAATATCGCACATGGCTACTTGTGCGAATATCTCAGAGGCATCATAATGCGTATCCTCCTCTCCGATTAAAAATAAAATAGGCTTCTTAAATCGCAACAGCTCTTGAGACTTATTTTCACGTATACTCATAGCTAATAGACCCTCTATAATGGCCTTTTGGCTCGTACGCTGAGCCATTGAACCTATTCCTACCCTCAACCTGCCGAGATTTGGTAAAGACACTAATCCTTTAGTAAAAAGTCTAAAAAAATCAGCAGTACCATAGGCAGATATAAAATCGATTGATTTAATTCTATTTGCTTTCTTATGTATACTGTCTGGATATAAAGTAGAATGAATCACAGCAGCGGCTACCAGCTCATCTCCGTACTTTCCAAGATATTCACCTATTACGTATCCGCCTAGTGAGTGGCCTAACAGAACGCATGCCGTTGCTTCTTCTTTTATAAGTATCGTATGAACCTGAATCGCCACTGCAGGCATGCTAATAAACGGTGCTCCTGAACTATCACCAAACCCTGGCAAGTCTATAGAGATACATGTAAAATTCTCTCGGAGACGTTCTATCTGGTAATTCCATATCGAGCTATCTTCGCAAAAACCGTGTAAAAAACAAAGGTGAGGACCACTCCCCACCTTTGTATATGAAATATTATTTACTAGAAGAGACACTTCCAGTTAGTCGTAGAATCTATATCGCTGATCCTTTATTTCTGCTTTCTGAGTAAGTGCTGCTCTGATTCCGCCTTGAGCTGCTTGAGAGCTCTCCATTTTCACTTGATTTTTTACAGCAATAAGGTTAGTAGGTTCAGAGGCATTTACAGCAATTACATAAGCTACAGACACTGCATTCTCTCCGTCTACTACACCAGTATTTCCATTAGGTGCAGTACCGAGTATTCTTCCTATAAGCTCATTATCTTGTCCTACATAAGGTATGCTGCCTGTATTTATTGAAATATCTGGAGCTCGATTTACTATAGTATTCAGTGCTTCAGCTAACTCGTCTGCAGTCTGAGCACTTTCTAGTGCTTTCTCCATCTTAGGTATAAGCAATGCTGCTTTTTTCTTATTCAGTACTGCTACTTCTACTTCGGTTCTTAGATCATCTGCCGTAGGTAATCCTGCATCTCTCACCTTAGTTACTCTAGCTACCACATAGTTACCATCTAAGTCTAGTATGTCTGACATTGTACCTTCTTCCGTTTCTGCATTAAATAGCCATTGTGCTATTTTATTGCTATTTGAAAATCCAGGAATAGCTCTGGAATCCTCAGTGATTCTATTTGCTACACGCTTAGTAAGACCAAGCTCTTCCGCTATTTCTTCAAAAGATTTCTCACTATTCACTTTAGTAAGTAAATCTCCAGCCCTCTTATAGTAGTCACCATCTGTCTTAGTACTGGGGTAGATGCTCTGATCTACTATAGCTACTTTTAATGTTTTACGGCTCGCCAGAGATGTGGTTTTAGCTAAGTGAACGCCTCTGTTACTAGGCACTATTACATAACTACCTTGATTAGCAGTCATTAACTTAGCGATTAATCTCTTAGGATAAGCTCTATTGTCTTCTCTTACCCAACCCATATCTCCACCAGTAGCCCTGGTAGCGTCATAATTTCTATTACTCGCTTCCTGCTCAAAGGTGGTCTCACCACTTCGTATTTTGGCAAGTGTCTCTTGTGCAGTTTTTATGGCTGCTGCTGAATCAACGCCAGTTACTGGAAATACTATATGACTTGCTTTCACACTTCTCATAGTGTCTGTGCCTACACTTAACACCTTAAAGACGCTATACACTCCGTCTTTTTGAAAAGGACCTACTACATTACCTACTTCGGCATTGAAAATTACATTTTCTATCTCTGGAGCGAAAGAACCACGTATTTGATATGCAGGATTAAATGGAGTCTCACTATTTCGCACACTTACGAATACTGAATCATCCTTTGTGACAGCAAAATCAGTTGCAGTTTCTGAAGCCCACTGTAGCATATCCGCACTATCTTCAGCACTAGGCATCACAGTAATCTTTACATACTCTATATCTCTGCTAGCATCTTGCTCATACTTCGCTTTGTTCTTCTTAGCATACGCTAAAATATCTGCATCACTTACAGTAAGCGAAGAATCCGTAAGCTCGGCATACGGTAAGCTCACTATACTCGCATTTACTGAATAGCTATCATCATTACTTCTATTTCTAGCTTGCAAATCAGTAGCGTAAAAAGAGCTTACTATTAATTTTTGATATTTCTCAGCTACTAGACTGTTAGTAAACTGTCCTTGAAAAGTGGTCCAACTCTTCATAGCATCTGGATTAGAATTAATATCCTCTTTAAGAAAACGTACAAGTCTAGTTTTCTCAAACTGCCCTGTCTCAGGATTCTGAAATGACTGCATTATCTGTGGATGTGTATTCGCTCCTATAGTCAGGTCTTCTAATTCTGCAGAGCTAACGTTGATACCTAGTTTTTCATACTCAGGCTCTATCGTCTTAGATTCTACAAGCATATTCCACGCTTGTTCTCTATACTGCTTTGTGATACTTTCATCCATTACTAGACCAGGATTGTTCTGTAACAATTGAGCTTTGAGTCCTTCGAAAGTGCCGTTATACTCTTCATAGCTAACTGACTCACCATTGATTTTACCCACTGAATTCTGATCAGAACCAAATATACTGGTTCCTGAACTAACTAAATCTGTAAGTACAAAGGCTAACATGGCAACACCGATTACTAATAGTAGGCAGCCTGTTTGATTTTGTATTTTCTGTAATACGCTTGGTTCTTCGTTATTGTATTTATCTGACATCTTTTGGTCGTTAAAAAATAGTGTGCAAATTAAGTCGTTTTGCCCCTAAAAATCAAAGTTAATATAAGGAGAGGGGTTTGCTGTAAAACATTTCAATACAATCACTCCAGCTAAAGACGTATTGTACGTTTGTATACGTTTCTGATTTCTAGGTCTTTAATCCTGTATTTTATAGTAGTAATACGCTCATCATTTCCTACGTATAGGGTGCCTAGGCGTTGATCCCAACCTCTTTTACTTCCACTATAGTTCCTTCTAAATGTGTAGTTCTTTTTCTTACCATCGGTCTCTACACACACCTTAATTTTAGACTTATGGGGGTGCTCTATATTCAGCAGTACCTGCACAGAATCACTATTTCTGATAATAGCTAGTGTATTATGAATGGCTATAGCTGTAAATACTCCATCTGACAAGGTCTCTTCAGTAATGAGGTTGACTTCCGTCTTTTGATTTAAATCATATGCGGTGTAGACCACTGCTAGCTTATCATTGTGAATATCAATATCTAAGTAATCGCCATAAAAAAGCTTTTTACCAGGAAGTGGAATCACGAATGGAGTAAGCTGCACATTAGACACTTCCCCCCCTGCTATATATGAGGCTAGGGATATCGTATAAAATGAGTTCGTCGTACTTGACTTAAAATCATAATAGGCCACGTACACCTTTCCTGTTAGCTGATCTACTGCTATGTTAGGAAAATACTGATGAGTAGAAGTCTTGTCTAAGTTTAACTGAATAGCCGTACTCCAGGTTTCTCCTTTGTCTCTGCTGTACTTTAGCCAAATATCTGCATTCCCATTTCGCTCATCTGCCCAGCACACATAGAGTACATCCCTACTTATATCTGAGACTATAAATGGCATGCCATTGGCTCTCATAATATTAGGCATATCCATATCCCACCCTTCTATCTGCTGAGCTATCACCTTATCCCTACCCCATGAGACTCCTCCATCTTTACTTTTATCAAAATAGATATTATCGTGTCCAGCCCATAATGCATAGATAGTGCCGGACGAGTCTACCGCCGTAGTGGCACCTTCTAATGTGTGGTCTCCATCTAGACAATCACCTACCGTATCAGAAATGGTAACAGCTTCTGAAAACGACTCATTGCCTTGCTCTAATCCAGAAAACCGAATGCGTGAAAAGTCATTAGGATCATCACTACCATATGTATCGAACTCTGTCCAAGTCACATATACATTACCCTTTCTTTCTGAGTACTCATCTGAGCTAAGCCAAGGTTTGTCTTGCATTTTACCGGGGTTATAGCCCACACTGAATGATCTTTCCTGCCAAGAATTAACATTTGAAATCTGCTGAACAACTATTCTATCAAACCAATCGCCATATCCTTTCCCTTCGGTTTTAGATAAATGGGCAAAAAACACATCCGAGTCAGAACAATGAAGCACTGGATCTCCGTATACACCTAGTACAGAAGTCGCCTTCTGCGTCTGGATAAGACTAGATACTACATCATAACTATAAAAATTATCAATATTGGAAGCCGCATAGATTACGGAGTCGTTCACATGATCGAAACACACGGTAGGCTCATTAGGATTGCCATGTTGGTCTAAGACAGTCTGAGTAATCTGTCCAAAGCTATGTATAGAAGTGCTCGCCAGGATGCAGACAATACTTAAACTATTGAGAAATAATCGCATAAATTTGTTTTCAAAATTAGCATATAAAAGAAGAAAATGTTGCTCCTATTGTCGGCACCTTTTCTAAGAATATCCTACCCTTTATTTGGCAACTATTATTTTCTTTACTTGAATTACTTGGCCATTGCTTTGGATAGTGACAAAGTATACTCCATTACTAAGTTTTCCAATATCAATTTTAGAAGCTCCAATTATTCTCTCTTTGGTTATCAGAGTTCGGCCTTTTACATCTACTATCTCTAGGCTTAATTCTCCTTCATAGTTAATCGCTGACACATTTAGTGTGTTTATAGCTGGCAAAGGGTAGATAGACACAGACGCCTTTATATTTTCTGTTCTCAAAGTAACTGCGTCGCTATACTTGAAGGAACCATCAAAATCGACCATTTTTAGACGATACAGAATGGGCGATCCTGTATTAACAACAACTTGATTATCCAGATAATCATAGTTAGTTAAACTTACACTATTCCCTTCTGCCGTTACTTGTCCGATAGTAAAAAATTCTCGTTCATTGAATTTTTGAATTTCAAAATGGCTGACGTTTAATTCTTGTGATGTAGTCCATTTTAGCTCAATATCGCCATCTTTCCATCTGCCGCGGAAACTCAATAAGTCTACTGGCAATGGTCCTGAAGTGCCATCCAATCCACCGCCAAAACCAGAGAAACCTGAGCTATAACTAGCAGTAATAGCTAAGTCTGAACCATTGTATGTGGAATCTACAGAAGGGCTCGCACCATACACCGAGTTAGCTATAGTTCCTGAGCCTATGGAGCCAGGTGATTTCACTTGGTTGAAATTCTTAAAAGACTGACCAGTATTTGTCTTCCAGGTAGTAGCTTCACTAGCCGAGAAGTAAGTCGTTATTTTATATGATCCACTCGTATTATTAGTTGTAGGAATGACAGTTAATGTTTTGTCAGCTATTTGCTTACTCGAGGCAGTATTGGTACTAAAGTCTTGTGTAGATGCACCTGCATTATCTATGGTAACAGTAGTAGCACCATAGTCATGAGTGCTAAGGTTCTGGATTTTTGCTAATATTTTGCAATTTGCAGAGACGAAAGTTACAGTTTCATTTGGTCCAAGATTAGCAGTTGCTGTGGCACTTAAATCCGTTTCTACTATTAACTCCATTGCATCATTTGAAGGACCAGAAAGTGTGAAATCGTCTAATGAAAATCCGTCCACTTGGTATCCTACGTTAGGATCTCCACCAAGGCTCCAGCCATTCTCAACTTGTAAGACAACTCTAAATCTGACATTACTATTCCCAGCAAGTAACGATGCATCAACAGAGGCTGTAACATATGACGAAAGGGTATGTGACCAACAAATACCACTTGAAACTACCTGATTTGATGTAGTACTATACCAATTATTTGTCCCATTATACGTCCCTAATTGGCTCCAAGAAGCTCCAGAGTTAATAGAATACTCAACATATACTCCTAATGGCACTTGAGAATGAGCTGCTTCCATTCTGTACTTCAATCCGAGAGTATAAGTGCCAGAATTACTTAAATTGAATGAAGGAGAGTATAGTGCACAAGTGTAACTAGCTTGAAGGATGTCGGCATCCAAATCTGTTTTCCATACGTTGGTGCCAGAAGCTGCACTACTTATAGTATTAGATGGACCACCGAGCTCCCACATATCTGCACCCCCAGCTATAGACTGAGACCCAAAGTGCCAGCCATTGCTTTCAAAGTTCCCACCGTTTGCCACAGTATAAGGTGTTCCCAGATTTGGCAATACCGTTATGAAGTTTGACTTAGTCACAGAATCTGTTCCATTTATAACTAATTTAACTGCCTTATAACCTGCTTCGGTATACGTCCATGATGGGTCTTGTGTAGTCGCATCTACCGTCCCATCATTATCAAAATCCCAAGCCCAAGATGTAGCTCCGATTGATGCATCCAAGAAATTTATTTCTGTACACAGATATACTGTTTGCCTATCAGAATCAAAATTTGCTTCTTTTATTTCCGAAAACGATGTAGAGTATAATCCTCTGCCATGCGTCGCTGCTAATAAGGTAGAATCCGATGCTCTCCATTGTAACATGTCTGTACGTACGTTTGCTAACCCAGTATTAGAAGCTCCCCAAACTGTAGAACTCCCATTAACGTTATCCGTGGTCCAGACTCCTAATTCTGTGGCTAAAAAAACACTATCTGACCCAAGTGGATTAAACATGCCCCATCGTACTGGCATATCAGGCAAATTTCCTTCTATGTTTGTCCAACTGGTACCACCATTTGTAGATTCCCAGACTGAACTAACTCCATAATTAGAAAATGTGGCTAAAAGGTGGTTAGCATCTCCATCCTCAACATCAATACTACTGACGTTCCCAGACATCCCCGTTTCGGTAATATCCAAAAATGAAGCTGTACCGTTTGCACTGTTTATTCTCCAAATCTCTCCATCGTCTGTGCCTATATACAGCCTATTAGCTGTATTGGGATCACAGAATAATGCTGACGGTTCGCCAGTGCCGGACGTACTAAATGTTACTGTACTCGATGTGGTTCCAGTCCTCGGGTCTGTCCATCTCATATAGACTCCGTCTCCCCAAGAGCAATACATAATCTGTGCATCATTATCATAATCTGTAGGGTTTATAAATTTTCCAGCAGAGCTACTAAAGTTAACATTAGTAAATGTACTTCCACCATCTGTAGATCTTCTGTATTGATTGAAAACATAAGAGGTAAACTGATATGAAGGGTTATCTTGATCTATATGCACATAGGCCCCATCTCCACCTGTGACTTCAGTAGTAGCACTCATCGTAGCACCTGTAAATTTTTGACTACCATTATCTTGTGCTCCGGCTAAAAAATAATTTTCTTTCGCAGTAGGATGTATGGCTCCTGAATAGAACTGAGTCACATTATAATTATTTGATTTAAACTTGAATGATGGTGCTGCAACTGTTCCATTCTCCGTTAAAAATACTCCACCGTCATTTCCAAATAAAATTGAATCTGAACTGCCTGGAGCAAAGACAGATGTATGATGATCTGCGTGTACATAAGGAGTACCACTCCAATAAGCTACTTTAGTAAATGACGTTCCAGAATTAGTAGATTTCCATAGTTCAAGTCCGCCCGTGTATAAATCCGTTTCGTCGTTTGGATCTACACTCAAGCTAATATTATACCAAGTCTGGCTACTAAAGCTAGTAGGTGGAGGTAGGGTGGTCCACGAAGTGCCACCATTTGTTGTTCTTAAAAAGTTTCTTTCTGCATTTGTAGTGGCATCTTGAGTAAGGGCGTACACGTAATTGTTGTCAGACGGGGCACAAGCTATTTCAATTCTTTCTTCACCTGAAGCATTGTAAACCTTAGCCCAAGATATACCTGAATTGGTACTCTTGTAAATCCCGTCTGAATTAAATATTCCCATTGCTACATAGATGTCGCCGCTTGCAGATATTTCCATATCTGCTGCTCGATTTGTTGTCGCATTTGTGCCTGTAGCTGGTACTGAAGTTGATAGTACCGTACTCCAAGAAGTACCTCCATTTGTGGATTTTTGAATTCCTCCATCTCGTGTAGCAGCGTAAATATTTCCTGATGCGTCTACTACAATTTTTTGTGTATAGTTAAATGTACTGCCTGTTGTGCTAGCCAATTGACTCCAAGTACTACCTCCATTGGTGCTTTTGAAGATGCCATCTCCACGAGCAGCATCGATATTATAAAAACCTTCCCCAGTTCCAAAATACATGGTTGTAGTACTTGATGGATCATAAGCAATGCTACCGATTGCAAGATTTTCTAAAAATTCATCAACTGCCGTCCATGATGTTATTGCAGCATAAATATCGTCGGTAACCCATAGTCCGCCAGATACACTACCTGCAAAAACTCGTTTATTACTTGCATCATTTGGGTCAAACATTACTGTCCGAGTTCGACCAGAAACATTGCTTGGACCTCTTTCTCGCCAGCTAAATCCTGCTATCGCAGCCTTGCCTTTACGTCTTTCTTGTTCTTTTAGTTGTTTTGTGGCTTCCCATAGTCGTTCACGAGGAACATAACCCAATTTAGGATCTTTAGTCATCTCAAAGTTCTGCTGCATGGCCAGATCAGCTCGTGTTTTTTTATCTAGTTTATTTGGTATTTCTGTACTTACTAATTTAGCCACAGGCTTCATATTGTTTTGCCAAAAAAAGAAAGAAGAGGTGAGTAATACAAGTACGTATAAGGTCAGGTGTTTTTTATTCATCATTAGAACATTGTAGTTTTACGAATATAGCCATAAGCTGTGGGTTAATACGCTATAAAAAAAACAATCACCTACTACTAGTGGCTAATTCTATTACTTCATAAGCTCAACTATACCAGATATGGGTTCACTATTCTTACCTACATTTACAATGTAAAAATAAGTCCCTTCAGGTGCTAGATGTCTATCATCTGGCAGTATTCCATCCCAACAAATGCGTGGGTCTAAGGTTTCAAAAAGACGCTCACCCCAGCGATTAAATATCTGTAATTTATAGTCTGTACATTCTCGATTTTCTAAGTCAAATTTAAAACAGTCATTTATCCCGTCTCCATTCGGTGTAAATACGTTATATAACTTAATACTCGGCGTAGCATCTTCTAAAATATCTATACGCTTACTACTAGTATCTTCACATAGTGTTCCGGGATTCACACGCAGTGAAATAGTGTATGCTCCCACTGCATCATAATCATACTCTGGATCACTCTCTGTGGATGTAGTACCGTCTCCAAAATCCCACACGTATTCAAACCCATTGGTACTCGTATTCTCTATACTCATTTTATTCTCACATGCATTAAAACTTACCTCAAATGCAGCATTTGCATTAGCTATGACCTCTATATCTCGCTTGTAGGTACTGAGTACATTACACGTAGCACTGTCTATCACTGTAAGTATCACCGTATAGTTACCGGACTCCAGAAAAGTATGAAACGGGTTAAGCAAAGTAGACGTATCTCCATCACCAAAATCCCAATGAAAGGAATCCCCAAGTATACTGGTACTGGTAAACTGTACACCTAACGGAGCACAGCCTATGGTAGGAGCTGCTACGAAATCAGAAATCACCGCAGAGCGGATTTGTAAGTCTATTTTAAATGACGCATTGGAGCAGCTATTGCTTTCGTTTGTTTCAAATGCTGCTCCTGATGTAGTCGGGAAGTCATTAATCTTACCATTGCCTCCAGTCAAGTCACAGCTAGCACATACGCTCTGATAGACAACGCCCTTCTTATCAAATCTGCTCGTACCTCCATCTACGTGATCGCCGGTAATATCTCCGCCAAAGTACGTTGCATAAAGTAGTGATTCTGCATTCCTTCCCAATACTATAATGTAAAAGTCATTCCCGTCGGTGGTCTTTTGAACTGCGTCACTGGATACCTTCATACCCACGGTGCTCCCCGGATGATTATTAGGATCTACACTCGAGCCCCATCCGGAGAAGTAAATGTGATCGCATAAATCTACTAAAAATGCACTTGGAGTTAAATTGGGGGATTGGTCCCTATTCCCAAAAGTAGTTTGAATATCTATGTTTTGCAAAAGAGTATCTATCCTAAAAACAAACTGGCCGCGGCCAGATTCTCCATATGCATTAGTAGATTTTATTATATTCCCTTCTGTTTGTCCGGTAGCAAAAATTCGGTTGTCTGCGTCGATATCTAAAAAATAAATCTGATCATAATTCTCAGTACCCCAATAACTTAGCCTTTTTAAAATCTTGGAATCTTTATGGAAAATAGCAATAACACCATCCGTACCTCCTATAAAAACTGGCCCTATTGCTGTATCGGTAGCTGGCAGATCAGAGCTAGTAGTCCCTCCACCTATTATTATATTCTTATTTTGATCAAGCTTAATACTGTATAACGCATCGGACCCATTGCCTCCTAAATAGGTGCCCCAAAGCATTTGTTTACAATCACCAGATAGTGAAAAAAGATATCCGTCATATGCACTTCCTTTTCTGGATTGGTGTGCATTTACTAATGGCATAGTATCTGATAAAGTGACAGATGCTACAAAAAGATTACCGTCATCATCCGTCAGTATATCCCCTCTGAAGTCATCTGAGTAATTATACTTCAGATTTACATTTTGATTGAGTCCATCATTTTTTTCTCCGCCTATGAAAGTAGAGCCTATTAACCGAGTGCCATCTTCACTAAGTTTAGAAACTATTATATCTGTACCACCAGCATGCGTGGAGTCAAAACACCCCTTAGTAAATGGAAAATCAGTAGAATAAGATGTCCCATAGATGAGTAAATCGTTATTCCTGTCTACTACCAGACTATGAGGATACTCGTCATCCTGACCCCCAAGATAGGTGGCCCAAAGTAATGAAGTACCAGCACTGTCATATTTAGAGATACTGATATCAGTCGCCAATATTGCAGGTTGTCTGCCTACCCCTCCATTCCAAGTCGTATCATAGGCACCAGATGTCACAGGATACGCACCCTGCAAAGCATCTACTATGCCACCGGCATATAGATTGGCCTCACTATCATATGTAGCCGTAAATCCAAAATTATCCCCAAACGTACCAGAATAGGTCGAAAATATCAACTCTGGATCTATTATAAGTGGGTAGTTAGTATCTATCTTACCATTTATCTTATATGTCAAGATACTATCTATCAAAATATACTGAGCATTTAGCTCCACTACAGCATCTTCTATGAACTGATATACCACTAGATTATCATCTCGTATCTCTCCTGCGGAAGTCACAATAGTGACAACGCCATCTCTTAGGTAAACACTATCTGCTCCTTCTATAGCTACTTTTATATGAGCTAACCTTTCAGCTGTGGGCTTATTTATCACCCATTGATACTTAAGCCTGTCCATGCCAATGACCTCTAAATCTACTCCATCATATACATCCTCATAAGTTACCTTTCCCGCGGGGTGCAGCTTACTAGCCCATTTAGACGGATCAGATCCCAAATAATAATTGTAATAAAACTCTCTCTCCAAACTAGGGACCGTATATGGAGCGTTTGAAACCCCCAGAAATCGCATTCGTATGCTATGCCTACGTGGTGTCGAGTGGCAAGAAGTTGCTGGATTAGCGTGCTTCCAAGCATTTATATTTCTATAATCTTCCGGATGTATCAGGCTGTAGTGAAGTGCATCACTCTCTAAGTATAGGTTACCATGCGGTATCTCTGCTTTAAACCGTACGGATGGATGCCATTGACCGTGATTTGGGACGAACTCATATGCAGATGGCTTGCTCCCAGCATTCTGCCGAACTAACTGCTGCCCGCTGCATACGGATGCGTAGAGTGTCAAGAAATACAGTAAGGCCTTTTTAATCATCCGCAAAACAAAAATACATCTACTTAATGATAATAGACAATTTGCTCCCTTAAATCGTTGCTTGTTTTTACAGTAAATAACCATAATCTGACGATGGTAAAATTATATTTGCACTCATTTTTAAAGTAATGGAGTTAAACGAACAACAAATTCAACGAAGACAAGCCCTTGACAAACTGAGAGCTCTTGGTATTAATCCGTATCCTGCAGACGTATATGCAAAGGATTTTAGCAGTGTTGAAATAAGTAAACAGTTTGACGATAGTCCAGAGAAATTTGAAAACATCTCTTTTGCAGGACGTATGATGCGTCGTCGTATTATGGGGAAAGCAAGTTTTGCAGAGTTACAAGACGAGCAAGGAAGCATACAAGCCTATTTTAACAGAGATGAACTTTGTACTGGTGAGGATAAAGTAATGTATAATGAAGTATTTAAAAAACTTCTTGATTTAGGTGACATCATAGGTGTGGTGGGAGATGTATTTCGCACACAGACCGGCGAATTATCCATAAAAGTAAAGCAGCTAACGGTACTCAGTAAGTCACTTACTCCGCTGCCTATGCCTAGAGAGGTAGATGGTAAAATATATGATGCATTTACCGACCCAGAGCAGCGATATAGAAAACGCTACGTAGATCTCATCGTAAATCCACAGGTACGTGAGACATTCATAAAAAGAACCAAAGCAGTAGCCAGTATGCGTAACTTCCTAAATACCAAAGGGTATATGGAAGTAGAAACGCCAATACTACAAGCTATACCAGGTGGTGCAGCAGCTCGTCCGTTTATCACACATCACAATGCATTAGACATTCCGCTTTACCTTAGAATAGCCAACGAACTGTATTTAAAACGTTTGATTGTGGGTGGTTTCGAAGGTGTATTTGAGTTTGCCAAAGACTTCCGTAACGAAGGAATGGACCGTACCCATAATCCAGAGTTTACACAGATGGAACTATATGTAGCATATAAAGACTACATGTGGATGATGGATATGACAGAGAAAATGCTTCGTCAGATAGCTATAGATGTGAACAATACTTCTGAAGTAGTTTTTGGAGAAAGTACCATCGACTTCGGAAAACCATTTGAGCGACTCACCATATTCGGTGCTATAGAAAAACATACAGGAGTAGACTGTAGCGAAATGAGCGAAGAAGAACTTCGTAAAACGGCTAAGGAGTTTGGTGCAGATGTAGACGAAAATATGGGCAGTGGTAAACTCATAGATGAGATCTTTGGTGAGAAAGTAGAGCACCTACTTATCCAACCTACCTTCATCATGGATTATCCTCTCAGTATGTCTCCACTTACTAAAAAGCATAGAGACAATCCAGAGCTTACAGAGCGTTTTGAGCTAATCATAAACGGAAAAGAAATAGCCAATTGCTATAGTGAGTTAAATGATCCTATAGACCAGCGTGAGCGTTTTGAGGAGCAAGCCAAACTAATGGAGCGTGGTGATGATGAAGCGATGTTCGTAGATGAAGATTTTCTAACCGCACTAGAATACGGAATGCCGCCTACCTCTGGTATCGGTATCGGGATAGATAGACTCGTGATGCTACTCACTAATAATGCTAGCATACAAGAAGTACTCTTTTTTCCGCAGATGCGTCCTGAGAAGAAAGCGATAGTAGTAGAACTCACTGAGCAAGAAAAAGCAGTACAAGAGCTACTGACTGCCAATGATGGAGCCCTAGAAATAGGTGATCTGAAAAGCCGCATAGAAATGAGCGGTAAGCACTGGGATAAAGCTTTGAAGGGACTTGCTAAAAACGGAATCACCGAAGTAGCCAAAGTAGATGGCGTGGTGACTGTAAGTTTGAAGTAGTTTTTTAGAGGGTAGATTTTTAGATTGTAGCGGTTAGACTGGGAAGGTTGAATGATTTTATATCGAATATGTTCGTGACCCCACGAACCGGAGTTCTAAGAAAGTTCGTGAGGACACGAACACCTTCCATTGGAATACCTCAACCTCTCTGGGTCTCCTGCAAGGGACCCCAGAGAAGGAGAGTTTAAGAGAGTTTAAAAGAGTTTAAGAGAGTTTAAAAGAGTTTAAAAGAGTTTAAAAGAGTTTAAAAATAGGTAAGTTGGAACTGGTCTTTAGCATTTGCGTTCACCTATTTCTTGTTTAATAATCAGGCTCACAATTGACGGAATTTCCAAGTTTCATCCGCTACCATACAAACTTCTTGAAACTTGATTCGTCTGTGACGTAGAGATGACAATCCTGATGACCTATTATATACCAGATGCTAGTGGCAACGTAATGGCTACCTATATGGTAGATCAAACCACAGCAACTTGGCAAGAGGCACATATATACGGTAGCAGTAGACTTGGTGTATTTAAGCCAAATATCCTTCTTAAGGACCCTAACTGCGGTGTAAGTTTTAATACGACATTAATGCATACATTCGGCCCAAGTGATCCCAGTTTCATTGGAGAAGTCCAAAATGAACTAACTGCAAGCGGTTTAGCAGATGTAAATTCACAATTAACTCCTATATTAAGGCAACAGTTAGATCATGCATATAATATGGCACCTACATATCTAGAATTTGAGGCTTATGTAAATGGTCTTGCTGATTACCTTTGTGCTTTCAATTGTCATACTATCGAGAATGACAATACATTCAATAATGATATATATATATCCATTTGTTGATCAGGAAATGATGCACAATACAGATATGCCAAAAATGAATATTAATGATGTACTGTCCATCAATAACTATTGGACGACAGCTACAACTGCTATAGAAAGTCATTTAGTTACCTATTATGGCAACTGTGTGCCAGCAGACCCTTCAGTTACCATGCGTATGCTAGGAGCTAAGAGCTATGAATTAGCCAATCACTTGGGTAATGTACTAGTAACTGTAACCGACAAAAAAGTCGTAGTTCCTAATGGTACAAATACATTGATAGATTATTACAAAGCGGAGATAACGACTATTAGCGATTACTACCCCTTTGGGATGCTAATACAAGAGCGTAGCTGGTCTGTAGCTAGTGACGGAGTAAGCAATATGATGGTAGATAGTGATTTTGATAATGCAACGGTAAGTGGCAGTCAGGTTACAGACGGAAATCTTACATGGTCTTCTATGGGAACTAGTGCAAGTTTAGTGGCAGATGGCTTTGGAGGACTCAAAATGGAGGTAGTAGGAGATGATGTATCCTTAGATCCATTCACTCTAGTGGCTGGCAATACTTATGATCTAAGTTTTGACTGGGATGAGAATGGTGGAACTCTAAGAAAGCAGCTACATGTAACGTACCAAGATGCAGGAGGCAACTGGGTCACTCTACTCACTGACTCTGATCTTCATCTTTATGGACCAAGTAATCATCACTATATTTTTACGGTACCTGCCAATGCCACCGGTTTGGTCAAAGTTAGCTTTGACCATGCTCCTGGTCCTGTCTTCGGTTCAACTAGTATCTATAGTATAGATAACTTTATCATACTAGGAAATGAACTAAGAGGAAATAGATATAGATTCGGCTTTAATGGTCAGGAACAAGACAACGAGGTTAGTGGTGAAGGGAATTCTTATGATTTTGGTGCGAGGATATATGATAGTAGATTGGGAAGATGGATGAGTGTTGGTTCCAAAAATGAAGAAAAATCAAAGTTCGACTGGTCATTTAATCAAGTTCCTGGAGGTGTAATGTTTTATTCGAAAACTGGACAAGGTGGAGAAACTAAGAAAAGCTACGGAAATCCGATTTTATTTGACATTGATCCTATTTTGGCTGCAATTAGTTCCATAAAAGCCGGATCGGGAGGAGGAGCAGCAACAAGTTTAATTGAGGGGCTTGATATGCTAGTGACCGCTGAAGGCCTAGGTAGAGATCTCAGTGATGCTGCGGATATTGGAAAAAATATAAGTGACCAATCAGATAATTCAGACTTATTTAAATGTAAAGCCTGTGCTGCTGGTGGACGTGATAGTATATATCAAAATGAAGGAGGTAAAAATGTTCCTGCTAAAGGCAGCACAGCTAATGAAAAGGATACACATAACTAAAATGAGACAACCTATATCACTTTTAATATTTGCCATTTTTGTCCTATGTGGGTGTCAGCAAAACAGCGACAATAAAATGGATGTCCGAAAAGAGTTTTACAATCCAGAAAGATTATTGGTTAAAAGGACTTTTTACGAAGATAAAGGAAAAGAAGCAACCATTTTAACGGAGATAACTTTCAAAAATGATACTATTCCTCATGGTTACGTAAGGTCATATTATAAAAATGGTCAGTTGATGGGAGAGGAACTTTACAAAGACGGACAACAAGATGGAGTAACAAGGCAATTTAATAAAGACGGAAAGTTAATTCAGACAGGATGGATGAAGAATGGTGTTTTGGATAGCTTAGGGGTAATATATTATTCAGACGGTCAGGTAAAAGTAAAGTCCTTTTGGTATAATGGTGAACAGGTTGGTGAACAGTTATATTATTATCCAAATGGAACATTGGAGAAGTATTTAATGTATGATCCTGGCGGTGAAGCTGTGTATGGAAGAAAGTATAATGAGCAAGGGAAATTTTTACAGCAAGTAGGCGGGAAGAATGCTCGGATTGTGTACAAAGGAGAGGATAATGTTTTCACTACTGGAGAAATATTAAGCGTAAAAATATATACACCTACCCCTCCAGATTGCAAAGTCAATCTGTTCATCAGCATAAAAGATGAAAGAGGGAACGCCATAATAGATAAAAAATCCTTGCCTTTAAAAAACGGCTTAGTAAGTTACAAGACAGAACTAATGGAAGTTGGTAAATACTATTTTGAAACTACAATCAACTTTAAGGATTTAGCAACAGCAGAGTAAGAAGAATACAATAACGCATTTGAATACTCTGTAATAAATTAAGAGTAGGTAGCTGTCAGTGGTAGCCGTATTTTTTTGGCTCAAAACCCCCGCTAGTGCCAGCTTGTAGCTGGTTCTACGAATGAAAGCAGGAAATAAGGTATCCCTCCCGTCCTCGTTTGGCCTAGAAAAAACATAAAAAAAGCCACGGTAAACCTTGCCCCTGCCTGCGGCAGGCAGGCTTGTTTTTACCATGCCCATATCAGAGCTTAAAAAGCACTGCTATAGGCATTTGTTTTTCTAGTCACACTGTGGGCGGTAGTTCTCCATGGCTACATTGGCGGGGCAGCACTATTTCCCCGTGCAATTTCTACGAATGTGTTGAATAAACGAGTCCCCCGCCAGAGGTCGGGCAGGCTATATAAGGGAATCAGCTGACAATAAAGAAGTTATACCAATTTACTTATTAAATGACGCATTAAATGTCTTTAGGTAGTGATGGTTAGAAGTAATAGACTGAATTTGCTCGGGTGTCATTTTATTTACGAATTGATGTAGCCAGCTTTTAAGATCTTTCATTGATTCAAAGCGTTGGTTTTT
>Ga0222644_1000069_pt1 | contig 58531 bp, 53 predicted proteins | sample AntAcemetagen291_FD_179800 | JGI IMG/M metagenome (GOLD analysis project Ga0222644, IMG submission 179800) | Saline water microbial communities from Ace Lake, Antarctica - #291 | ecosystem: Environmental > Aquatic > Non-marine Saline and Alkaline > Saline | place: Antarctica: Ace Lake...
TTAAAACGCTTCTCTAAATCTACTGCTGGTGTAATTATCGTTGCTCTTCCACACATAATTAATAGTATTTTGGAATATTTCCAAGAATTATTCCTGTTGACGATTCAAATATATGGAATAATTCCAAGATAATGGAAATAATCCTATGTTAAAATTGGAATTATTCCTAAAAGGCCTATATTTGTTGTATGGTACAAGAGATTCCAACAGAGGCAAAAAGATTTAAACAGGTACGAGAGGACTTGGGGAAAACACAAAGTGAGTTTGCAAGCTTGCTTAATGCAGGTAGCACAACCGCTGACATTGAGCGTGGTAAAAAGAAAATTACGGGTAAAATCGTAACAGAACTATTGCGACAGTTTAATGTGAATCCGCTGTGGTTGTATGGAAATAGTTACAATAAATATTTAGAGACGAGTACGAGCACTGCGCCCAAAATCATTACTATGGACACTAATGACCGTGAAAATATGATCATGGTTCCTATTAAAGCTAGCGCTGGATATGCGAGTAATGTACAAGATATCGATTGGTATAATGAGTTGCCAGCTTTTAATATACCCTTGCCACAATATAGAGAAGGAAGTTACCGCGCTTTTCAAGTCAAAGGGGATAGTATGTTGCCCGTTTTACAGCCGCAGGAATGGGTGATGGGAAAAGCGGTAGAAAGCGCGCGCACGGCAAATGATAATCGCATTCATGTAATTGTTACTATAGATAGTGTTCTTGTAAAAAAATTACGCAAGTCAGAATCTCCAGAGGTGGTTCATTTGATTTCGCTTAATAGAGATTACCCTGTGATGGAGCAACCAGTTGTGGAGATCAAAGAACTTTGGGAAGTGAATTCAAAATTGAGTTTTGATCTCGATGTGCATGAAGGTGAAGAAGCGATGATTTCTTTAAAACAAGGACTGGATAGTTTGCGGGAAGAAATCCAGAGCATGAAAAAAGGAACTTCTTAAAAATTTCTTAGAGAGGCTTCCGCTTCCGCGAAAGCGAAATATATTTATAGAAACTTTTATTTAATGAGCTTTGATACACTTTACGTCTTCCTGCAAGACTTGCAAAAGAATAATAACAAAGATTGGATGGATGAAAACAGGAAGCGCTATCATGAAGTGCGGGACTGGTATATTTCCTGGCTCAATGAGCTCGATGTGGAATTGGGAAAGGTAGATCCTAACTATGTTTCTATAGAGGGAAGAAAAGCAATCAATCGCATCAATAATAATTTGATGTTTCATCCTGCTAAACCGGTGTATAAAGATCATTTTGGCGCTGGAATGGACCTCAATGAAAAAGGAAAGCAAGGTGATTTCTATATCCATTTGGGAATAGAAGAATCCTTTATCGCCGGCGGATTCTACAAACCAAAAAAAGAATTGTTGGATTCTATAAGAGATGGGATAGATTACAACGGTAAAGAATACAGAAAGATATTGAACAAGAAATCGTTCAAAGAAACTTTTGATGTCATAGATGATGGAGATTCTTTAAAAACTTCTCCCAAAGGATTTTCTCAAGATCATAAACACATTGAACTACTGCGACAAAAAACATTTGCCGTACAACATGATCTCACACAAAAAGAAGTGATGCAAGAAGATTTTATGCAGCATTGTGTAGAAGTCTATAAAGAAATGATTCCCTTTAGAGCTTATTTGAATAAAGCGGTAACGGTTTAGGTAATTTAAATAATTTGCTCATATTTATTTTAAGTTTTTTACTGCTAGTAATAGAGCTTTTAGAATTTACAAAAGAGTTTCTAAAGTAATGGGAACAATTGTAGATGCTTTGACTGCGGGAAGAAAAGTTCAAATAGTAGACGATGCTGTTTTCTTAGTATCTGATGGATCTAATGGAACAAGAAGAGCCAGACTTGCAGAAGTTGAGCCAGATGGACTAAGAATTATTGATGATTTAGGGAGACAATTATTAAATGTGGCAGATTTAAAAAGACTTACCAAAGTAGATGTAACTCAAGGCGGTCATATCAATGCTACTAAGATCAATAATATCGCCTTAAAAATAAAGTTGGAAAATCCAGCGGATATTCAAAAAATTGAAGCTATTAAAAGAGGTGATGATGCTGTTGATGGTTTATTAAGTGAAAGTCTTATAGATGATGTTTTTGCAGGAACCGATTACACTCCAGTAGATGGTAGTATTTTAAGAGCTCCAGAAGCACAAGGTTTTGATAAAAAGAGATGTAGCAGGAAATATTGAAGACATTGTGATCAATGAATCTAAGCAAATGTCTGGGAATTCACTGAGTTTAAGTACTGGCGTGAATGCAAGTGGAGCTAGACTTACTGACTGTTTGAATTGTACACAAATGACTAATGATTGGATAGATGATGTGCTTCATCGAATGCAAAATACTAATAGTGTATCAACTCAGAATTTAGCGAGTGAAATAAGACTCTTTGGAATAAATGATATAACAAAAACAGTTTCTGGAGTTCAGAGATCAACCGGAGAGTTAATCTTTGTGAACATCAACTAGTCATGGATAATTCTTTAATAGAAACAATTATCAATAAAACAAAAATTGATAGTAAGTTATTGGATCAGTTTCAAGAGTACAGTGTATTTAAAAACACTGCTCCTGTAACTGGTTATCAAATAAGTGCTTATGTTATGCTCTATACGCTGCTCACAAATTGTTTTTTTATTGAGAAGAACCTAAACAAATCAAAAAACACCCTTTTTAATGCGGCGAGATCCATGCAAATTAAAGCACATTTTAGTAAAGGTGGAGCTGGTTCGCAAATATTAAGATCAATCATACATTTGTCTGCACCATTGATATCAGATTGTGTACCTATTATCAAAGATATTCCTAACTGGAAGAGTAAATTTCATGAAGAGAATATCAAGTCAGGTTCTACTTATTAAGTAATTCAAAAATTACTTAGTGGTAATACTCAAGGCGCCATTGAAATATGGAATAATGATAAAGGATTTATTAGAAAAAAGGAACGTTTTTTCATGATAGAACGAGAGTGCGTTCATAAAATGATTCTAAAGGATGAAAAAGGCTTGTCAGAATGTATGTACCGTTTGTTAGAAATAGGACAAGATGTATATAAAAAATCTAGAGATAAAGAACCTTATTTAATTGATGTTAGGGCTCTATCTTATATTAAATTAGCCTATCATTTAGGTATGGATATTTCTATAGAACATGAATTGATACCACAAGATTTAGTGCCTTTTAAACCTTTAGAAAACTATCAATTGCTTTATGATTTTATGAAGCGAGACGATTTACCAGATTTTAATTAATTACTCATGTTTAAAAAATTATTTGAAAAAAAAAACAAATCCTCTAGAAGAGAAGTCATCTCTAGATGAAAACAAATTAATTCCCGTATTTATGCCGTCTGATGTATTTGGATTAGAGGATATGGTTTATAAGGCTTTTATAAAAGATAAAGAACAACCGCTTCTAATGACTACTGTAGGTTATCTAGAGGCAGATAATTTGCGACAATTAAGACCTAAAGAATTGATTGGTCTTCATTATGAGAATATTTTCCAGCAAATGGAAGTGTCGCTATCATTGCGCAAAAACGATATGGATGTTCTTAATTATGAGTTTGGTAAACTGATACATCTATCTGGGGATTATTTTACATCAGAAAAGGTTCTTATTAAACAAGAAATGGATCTACTTCATGAAGAACTTAATTCACGAACAATATTAGTGTCCATTGCTAGCAGAGGTAATATAATTGCAATATCAAAAGAGAAAGATAATAATCTGATTAATAATTTTCTACAAATTCACAAAAATAGTTATATGGAAGTGGAGTCTCCAAACGACAAATTATTAAAAGGCATTTTAGAGATGACTGATGGTAATGTTACTAACTATTTACCTATGAAAAATCTATTTAAGTAATTTTTAATTATCCTTTATAATAAACCTTAAACTCAGCTCCCATTCCATAATCGTCGTTACCTGATCTGACTAGTTTACTATTGGGATTATAGCTTAGGTCAAATAATTGCCATGTTTTATTATTAAAAAATATGCGTCTTACCCAGGTATTTTTTCCTTCTATTTCTTTTGTAAAAGGGAGCAATGGCCGGTAGGTGGTAGATACTTTTTCAATGCCACCTCTGGTTTTGATCTCTCTGTATTTTTTTGCTTTGATGAGTTTTCCATTAGGTTCTGTATATCCTAATACTTGGATGGAAGCAAAGATTCCGTTTTGTGGGATGTAAACTTTTAATTCTTCTGTATCGAGCTCAAAAGGATCGTCTGTGGTTTGATTGATGACGAATGTTTTTGAGGGGTATAAAGACCTATCTTCTGGACTGCCATCTTTTTTTACATCATAAAAGGAAACTCTAAATAAGGTAGAAAACTTGCGCAACTTTCCTTTTTTACTCGACTGACTGGCTTCTAAAACAACAGGTAGTTTAAGCTGGGTAATTTGTGTAGGCGCGCCGTCATAACGGTTAAATTTTACTGCGATTTCACTTTCTACGGTAGGCAACCAGCAATCAAAATAGTTATCGTGACCTATTTCTTTCTGTTTGCGATCTTTGTGTTTTCCAGTAAGAGGAGCGCTTAGGATCACAGTTTCCAATTCATCTGCTTGTTGAGAAAGGAATATTTCGGTGGGTAGGTTTTCTACACTCACTCCTAGATCTGCATATCCGATACTGGAAAAGAATAAAGAATCTACATCCTTATAGAGTTTTTTTGAGAAACGGAAACTTCCCTCATCATCTGCAAAGGTTCCTTTGCCGTTACCAAAACTTATAGTTGCAAATGCGATAGCTTCGTTAGTTGCGGCATCCTTTATAATAATATCTTGACCTGTTCCTAAATTGAAGTGGAACAGAACAAGACTAATCCAGAATAAGTTTTTCATCTATTGTTTTTAAATAATCTACAATTTCTCGTGTGGCGCCACTATTGCTATTGATCCAGTGACCACAAATCATTCCAGTTTTATCTCTTAAATAATCGTCTTCTAGAAGTTGGTCTGTTATGGATTCAAATTCAAGAGCATTTTTCACAGAAAACAAGCCTCCTAAATCTTCTAATTTGCCAGCTTCAGGAAATTTTTCATAATTCTTACCTATTATAACAGGAACGCCATAGGTCGCCGCTTCTAGGATGTTGTGCAATCCTTTTGTTCCCATCGCGCCACCTACGTAGGCAAGATCTGCATAGCTGTATACTTTGGTAAGAAGCCCGATGTTATTTATTATTAAAGTGGAAGAGGTACTCCGTTTTTCAGTTTCTTTATTTTGAATATCACTCCATTTTATACAGGGATAGTTCAGTGTTTTTTCTAACGTACGTATAGAGGCTTGCTGAACCTCGTGAGGGGCAATAATGACTTTGTATGTGGTGTTTATGTCATTATTTTTCAACCAGTTTTTCATGATCGCAATATCTTCTGGCCACGAACTTCCTATAACGAGACATTTTTTAGTCCCTATAAAGCTTTCTATTTCCTTTACGGTACTGTCTCTCTCTATGAGTTGGCTTGCCCTGTCAAATCTGGTATCACCACTTACACTGGCATTTGTGTATCCTAGCTTTTCTAAATTTATAAGAGAAGAGTTATTTTGTAAAAAGAAATAGTCAAAACTCTCTAAGGAACGGGTCATCCATTTTCCATACCAACTATTAAAAGGCATTTTATCTCTAAAAACCCCACTTACAAGAATAGTTTTACAATTAGTTTCTTGGAGTGCGTTTAAATAATTAGGCCAAAATTCATATTTGACCATAATCGCAAGCGATGGTTCTACCTTTGCAATAAATTTATTTACGTTGCTTACCGCATCAATAGGTAAATAACAAACCACATCTGCTAGATGGGTGTCTTTTTTATTCTCGTAACCGCTGGGTGAAAAAAAGGTTAGAACGACTTGATATGCTGCGCGATCTATCTTTTCCAATACAGGAACAACTTGTTCAAACTCGCCTAGACTTGCTGCATGCACCCATATTTTAGGCATAGACGACTTCACTTTCTGGTCCATAATATCCCAGGTGCGTTCCCGACCTTGCACACCTAACTTAAGTTTTTTATTAAAGGCTCCAGCTAGTGGCAGGCATGCTTTTGCAAAAGCAGAAAATATATCATAAATTGTCTTCAAAAATCAGTCTTTTTTCAAATGTAATATAATATTAAGGTTTAGGCAATCCTATCATTATTGCTTATTTTTACGAGGGCGAGCATTATCAAATGCACGTTTATAACAAACTTTGCAAATGCGTAAAATACAGATGGTTGACCTTCAAGGTCAGTACGAAGGGATAAAAGATCGAGTAAATAAAGGTCTTCAAGAGGTTATTGAATCGGCGGCTTTTATAAATGGTCCAGAAGTTCATGCTTTTCAGAAGGAGCTGGAAGAATATTTAGGAGTAAAACATGTTATTCCGTGTGCTAATGGAACTGATGCCTTGCAAATAGCAATGATGGGATTGGGTTTACAGCCAGGTGATGAAGTTATTACAGCCGACTTCACTTTTGCGGCAACCGTAGAAGTGATTGCGCTTTTGAATTTGACACCCGTACTTGTCGATGTGAATCCGTATAATTTTAATATCGATATCGAGGCTATTAGGAAAGCGATCACTCCTAAAACAAAAGCTATTGTGCCGGTACACCTATTTGGTCAGACGGCAAATATGGATGAGATTATGGCAATTGCAAAAGAGCACGATCTTTATGTTATTGAAGATAATGCACAAGGAATAGGGTCTAATTATATGCATGGTAATGGTTCTAAATCTAAAACAGGAACTATAGGACACGTAGGAACGACATCGTTTTTCCCTTCTAAAAATTTAGGTGCTTATGGAGATGGTGGTGCTATTTTTACTAATGATGATGATCTGGCGCACATCATTAGAGGTGTCGTAAATCACGGAATGTACGAGCGTTACCATCATGATGTAGTAGGTGTAAATTCTAGACTAGATGCTATGCAGGCGGTTGTTTTAAGAGCAAAATTACCTTTTTTAACAGATTATAATAATGCCCGTAGAGATGCAGCGCGAAAATATACAGCGGCTTTTGCAAATGAGGAAAAGATCCTGACACCTATAGTCTGTGATAACTGTGACTGCCATGTGTTCCATCAATACACGTTGGTCATAAAAAATGCAGATCGCGATGGACTGGTAAAACATTTACAGGCAAATAATATTCCATGTGGTGTGTATTACCCTATCCCACTGCACAAGCAAAAAGCCTATTTAGACGAGCGTTACAAAGAAGAGAATTTTACGGTGACCAATCAACTGGTGAAGGAATGTATTTCCTTACCTATGCACACAGAGCTTGATGATGAGCAGATTAAGTTTGTTACAGATCATGTGAAGGAGTTTTTGAATAGTTAATTTCAGATATGCCATTTGATAAAAAAATCCCTATGAAAGCAATACAGTATTTAGTTTTTGTAGGGGTTTTTCTGTGTTTCGCTTTCGCGAAAGCGGAAACGACAACATCATGCGATAAAGAATGTATTTATGTCGCTGCAAAAAGCGGTTTGAACATGCGCAATGCTGCTGGGCCAGAGGGAAAAGTTATTGATAAACTCACCTATGGGACAAAACTAGACTGGTCGCCACCCGGTTCTAAAGATATAAAATCTTTTGTGATGGATAATGGTGAGAAATTAGAAGGATATTGGGTAAAAGTATGGCGCAGTGTACCCTATAGAGATTTAAAAGGGAATCCAGGTGGTTATGTTTTTAGCGCTTTCTTGAGTTATCATTTAAAAGAAATCCCAGAACGTTCTCTTTATTTATACAATCACTTTTCTATACAAGAAAATGCTACAGAAACTTATTTCAGCGCAGCATACCATCTAGATAAAGACACCTATAATTACTCTGCTTACATAGATTGTTATCCATGGTATGAGGAACATCACGGAGATCTTAGTGCGTCTAACAATAATAACTCTAGATATATCAGTTTTCCAGCAGATACTTTAAAAAGCATCATAAAACTGGAATTAGTAGCTTATAAGGAGGCTATTTCTAAAAAGAAGGAGACTGATTTTGATATCGATTATACCTATAGGCCGCAGTTGTTGCCCCTTAAGAAAGGAGAAAGTGATCATGATTTTTTAAAGCGGTATTATTTGCCTTTAAAAAACGGAGATTCGATAGAAATTAAAGCTCATACTGGAGAATATCCTCACAATGTGGAGTATGTAGGAGAGCTTAAAACCCAAAATAAATACTTGATAGCCTCAGATTTTGAAGGAATTTCTTATGCGTGGATTGATCAAGTGACTGGAGAAATAGACAATAATGCGATACCTAATGTTTCTCCTAATAATAGATATGGAGTCAGTCACAACCTTATGTATTATGAAAGTGGTGCTCAGATAGGAATCAGCTGGTTGGGAAAAGGTTTGATTCCTGAAAAAACTTTGTACGTTAATTTTCAATCTTGGGCGGTAAGTTCCAGTGTTTCTGATTCTTTTTGGATATCAGATAATGAGATCGTATTCAAAGTATACCCTATAGATAATACCATCCAAGAAGTAGAACTAGACAAGCCCATTGACCCGCACTGGCAGTATTTGAAGATGACTATTCTGTAAAATTGATTTGTAATATCTCTGCCGCCGTGTATGATTCTCTCTATGCGTATTTGATGTTCTGAAATAATTTTGTAAAAAACGATATGATATCTGTAAACAAAACGTCTCATCTCTTCATTTATTTCTAACCTAGAAATACCCATAAGCTCTTGCAGAGCTAAAGAATCACAAACAAGATCAATTTCATTTAAATATTTGGAAGCTTGTTCCAGGCCAAATTCATAAAATGTATAATCAAATATATCTTCAAGATCTTTGTCTGCCCATTCAGATAGCGTAAATTATTTAGGCATTTTCTAGGTGTTCTGCTTTTTTAGCTTTGATAATATCTTTGATGTTTCTTTTACTTGTAGGAGAATCTATTCCTTTTTGAATCTCAGTTCTAAGCCATGCTAATTTTCTGTCATATTCTTCATCATGACCACGCAAGGCTTCACGCACCACCTCGCTAGCATTTTTATAATTGCCCGAAGCCACTAAATCTCTGATGTATTTTTCTTGTTTATCTGTAAATGAGATATTCATAATTGATCTATTAATGTCCAAATATTGCATAAATGGACATTAAAACAGGAGCTGTATGTGATAAATCTATCTTAACTTGTAGCTTCAATTTACGCCTATGAAACTGCGATTTACACTATGGATGCTATTAGTTATGGCAACGACCATAGCACAAAACACAACTACCTTGATTCATGCTGGACATCTTTTAGATACGGAGAAAGGAAAATGGATGGAAGAAATGACAGTAACCATTGAGAACGGAGAAGTGCAATCCGTAGAAAAAGGCTACAAAATCGTTCCTGCCACTGCTGTTTATTATGATCTCAAAGATAAATGGGTCATGCCAGGCTTTACAGATATGCATGTGCATATGGAAACAGAGTATAATCCGCATGCGTATATTTCAAAATTTGTGGATGATCCAGCAGATGTCGCTTATGACTCTGTAAAATATGCAGAGATTACTTTAATGGCGGGATTTACAACCGTAAGAGATTTGGGTGGTAGTGGTATTAATATTTCGTTGCGTGACGCTGTAAATAAAGGAAAAGTGCCTGGCCCAAGAATCTTTACCGCAGGAAAAGCTATCGCTACAACTGGTGGTCATGCTGATCCTACCAATGGAGGAAATCAAGCATTCATGGGAAATCCAGGTCCTAGAGAAGGTGTTGCAAATAGTCCAGACGAGGCAAGAGCAGCTGTAAGACACCGGTATAAAAATGGCGCTGATTGTATTAAAATAACTGCTACTGGTGGGGTTTTAAGTGTTGCAAAAAATGGGAGTAATCCGCAATTTACCATAGAAGAAATTAGAGCTATTACAGAGACCGCCGCAGATTACGGATTTCATGTTGCAGCTCATGCGCATGGAGATGAAGGAATGTATCGTGCGGTAGAAGGTGGCGTAAAAACTATAGAACATGGAACTTATATGAGTGAAAGAACAATGGAACTTATGATCAAAAAGAATTGTTATCTAGTTCCTACCATTACTGCAGGAAAAGAAGTAGCTGAGAAAGCTGAAGTAGAAGGATTCTATCCAGCAATAGTAGTTCCTAAAGCTAGAAAAGTAGGCCCGCAAATTCAAGGGACTTTTGCTAGAGCTTATAAAAAAGGAGTGCCTATAGTTTTTGGAACGGATGCAGGAGTTTTTGCGCACGGACAGAATGCAAAAGAATTTGCCTACATGAATGAAGTCGGAATGCCAGTTATGGAAACCATTCAAAGCGCCACCATTACTCCAGCAATCATCTTAAAGTTAGAAGATAAAATAGGGCAAATTAAAAAAGGCTTCTATGCAGATGTTATTGCCGTATCTCAAAATCCAGAAAAGAACGTTGCTATTCTAGAACAAGTTGACTTTGTGATGAAGGATGGGGTGGTTTATAAGAAGTGAAACTTCAACCTTATACTACCAATGGTTAACGTCAGGGGAAAGATGTTTTGGAATTATACATCTTCGACCTTTATCCTAATCGTTAAAATAAGGTCTACCCATAGAATTTGAAATTGCACATGAAAAGACTTTCCCCTTCTTTTTAGGGGAGTTGGGATGGATGTTTGTTATGATGGAAGTAACCGAAGGTATCCTATAACGCACTGTGATTCTTAAAGCCTTTCTCTTCTAGATACTTTACATATTCATACGTATTCACTTTAGCTTTAAGATCATGTAAAAGATTGTAAAGACCAAAAAACGTGCGGTTGATGTATAAGAAATGCTTGCTGCCGCGATTGCCATTCATTTTACGTAATTCTTTATCGTTGCTGTATTTCTCACTTAGAGAGGAGATTTCATCCCAGAAAAAGGGGTCTGCAAAGTCAAATGTCTTTTCTTTGAAAGGCTTCGTAAAAAGACTGAGCATCTCATGAAATAAGGTGCTGAAATACGCGACTTCTCTGGCACTATCATCTTTGCGCAAGATCTCTAGTTGAAAGAGCTTTTCTTTAAAGATTTTAGGATTATTAATATTTTCAGGGACAGCTAGTTCAAAATACGGTTGGTAAAATTCATCTACTATATCCTTAATACAACCGAAATCGATAGCAATCAATTCCTCTTCTTTAGAAATTAAAAAATTTCCAGGATGAGGGTCTGCATGAACAGCTTTTATACCGTGCATTTGAAACATATAGAAATCCCAAAGTGTTTGTCCCAGTTTATTGCCAGTCTCTGGTGTAAAATCAGTTTTTGCAAACTCGCTTAAATGTTGTCCAGTCATCCAGTCCATCGTGATGATGCGTTTGCTAGAAAGCTCTGGATAATATTTAGGAAACTTTAAATTAGGAATATGTGCGCAAGCTTCTGTAATTGAGATACTCTGCTTTACTTCAAGCTCATAATCGGTCTCTTCTGTTAATTTATCTTCTACTTCAGAAAAATATCTTTTAGAATCCTCTCCTTTGAGGTTGAACATTTTAATGGCGATGGGTTTTACCATCGCAAGATCACTTCCTATAGATTCTGCTACTCCTGGATATTGAATTTTTATGGCCAGTTCTCTGCCATCCTTTGTAGCTCTGTGAACCTGTCCTATGCTGGCAGCGTTTACAGAGTCTTTAGAAAACGTATCGTAAATTTCTTCAGGAAAAGCACCTTGATATCTTTTAAATGTCTTTCTAACTAATGGAGCAGATAATGGTGGTACGCTAAACTGTGCGAGACTAAATTTCTCAACATAAGCGCCTGGTAACAAGCTTTTATCCATGGAGAGCATTTGCGCTACTTTAAGCGCGCTGCCCTTTAAACTCTTTAAGCTGTCATAAATATCTGTAGCATTATCTTCATCTAGGGAGGAGCGGTCCATGGACGGATTCACTGCTTTTTTAGAATAATACTTGATGTAGTTGACACCTATTTTGGCTCCAGTTTTTACCATTTCTGATGTACGACCTATTTTACTGGTAGGTATTTTGTCTAGTGTTTTCATAGTGCAATCTCGAATTCGTAAGGTTTAATTATGAATTCTTTAATTTGTTGTTATCACGCTTTCGCCTGGAGCTACTTCAGGATAAATTTCTGTTTTCTCAATAAAATAAAAAGCGGAACACTTAAAAAAATATCAATATCAATTACTACATGGAGTAATTTTGATGTTTATTTTTGCTTTGATTTATTAGACCATCCTTTCTTTCCACAAAAATTTTCCGAAATCAAGAACAGCATCTAGAGGAGTGTTGTCAAAGACGTCAAAAATGGTGTTTACAGATTTTTCAATAGCCATATCTGTCTTTTCAAAACCAGCACTGTCGTCATCCATCCAGAATTTTAAGAGAAATAACATTTGTATCCATGCGCCTTCGCTGTAGATGGTTTCAGAACGCTCTAATATAATGTTGGTCTTATCCTCATTGCGCTGCATGATTAATTCTTTAGCAAAATCCTTAACGTGCTTGCGCAGTCCTTTCAATTGCTCCATGTTACTCATGGTATTTTGATTTTCTCTTAGCGTATAAAGAACATAGCTCCTGTTGAGTGTTAAAAGTTCAAAGAAGGTATAGAAAAAGGTAAGCATCTTTTCCCTATTAGAAAAGTGATCATAGTCCTCATTTTTATAACCAACGTCCATAGTCATGGTAAAAAAAGTATTCCAGATATCTTTACGTAAACTTTCAAAACTGCCGAAGAATTTATAGAACTCTTGCTCTGACATGTTGTTGTCTTTAGCAAATTTATAAACCGATTTAGGCGTTCTTTCGTGCTCAAGAACATAATCCATATAGGCAGTGATGATATCGTGCTTCGTGATCTCTCGCTTAACGATTTCCTGCTTAGCAATGTCTTTTTTTGCAGGTGTTTTTTTTGCAGGTGTTTTTTTAGGAGTTGCCATAATCTAAATCATTTAGTGTAAAGATACGATCAGTTGAACTTATTGTATAATATGTTGCAGCAAAAGTATGTTAAGCTTTAGTCTCCTTTTTTAGGTAAAACTTAAAGTGATGGCATAAAAAACCCATGTTTTAATCGCAGAAAGGTGTTTTAATGTTCGAGATAAAAGTCACTTCCCTTTTTCTAAAGACCATTTATATTTTTACGAAGTTGCGTAAGGTTTATGAAAATAAAAGAGAGTCTTATATCTAATCCTACTGCCACACCATTAGGAGTGGTATCACTCCACTGATAACCGATGCCGCCAGCCAGCTCAAAAGTAGAAAAATCAGTTATTTTTCTTTTCATACCTATCTTAGGGATGACACTTGTCGCTTTACTGATGTTTACATTATCACTACTTGAATAGGTCATCCAGTCAGGAACGCGTTGAAATTCTAGCGCAAAGTAATTTCCAGTATTGATGGCTATGGATTTGCCTTGCCGTTTTCTTTTCTCGCGATTATAATAGTATCTAGGTTCAATGCTCAGTGTATTGGTCGCAATAAATTGAGTCTTGGAATTTAGAATATTCTTATAAAAACCAAACTCTTGACCAAATTCTAGAAGTACCAACAATTTATTATTTATGGGTTGTTCATAAGAAATCCAGCCTCCTATAGCTCCTACTTTAAATGATAGATGGGTTTCCAATCCATTGTTTTGTGCATTTATTAATAAGCAGCAAAGCAATGTAAAAAAGCAAAATAAATTTTTCATAATTGGAATGATATTGTTAAAGTAGTTTGGAAATATAAAAATTACTACTATTACCACTATTGTAATCTAAAATATTATATCTAAAAAATGGAGTTATGAAGAAATTAATTTTATGTTTTATTGTTATTGTGTTGTTCATTTCCTGCGACTCAGATGAGGATAATCAATCAACGCCTATAATCTCTACAGGTAACTTTAAAATTGATGATGATCCATTTCAATTAAGTCAAGGTTTTATAACTCCCTCAGAAGAAGATGAGCCCGATCTTTACAGGAAGTTTATATTATTATCAAGCGATGGATACAGTTGGAATCAAAATCAATTTATAGGAGCTGCTGACGGTGCGTTTATAACCCTGTATTCAGATAATTCTTCTTTCGAAGTGGAAGGTACTTATTCAATTACCGATAATCAAGCCGCATCAGGTCAAGCCGAAATGTATTTTGCAATAAATTATGATATTCAAAACGATACGCTAGATAATGAGGAGGAAATTGAGTCGGGAACACTTACTATAACTAAAAATACAGACGGCACTTATATTTTTAAAATTGATAATGCTGTGGTGGATATAATTGGTGACGACTTTACCCTTGATTATGAAGGAGTTTTAACAACAATAAGTCCATAAAAAAAATCCCTTTCTAAAGTTTAGAAAGGGATTCTCAAGATTATAAGGAATCGTGAACTACGGTCTGTTTGTTGCCACTGGTTCTTTACTGATCCAAGTGTTCACTGCGACAATAGCATTTTCACTATAATCTACTTCAGTAAGTTGGTCGTTATTCCAGAAAAACCATTTACCCGCTTTTCTATTGTTCTTATACTCTGCCTTAGCAGTTTTTTGACCATCAGCATTATAGCTGATCCACTCACCGTGTCTCTTGTTTTCTAAAAATGTTCCTGTTTGAGCAACCGTTCCATTGTCATGGAAATAAGTTGCTTTAATCACTCCATCTTCCATCTTTTCAAAGGTAGGTTTTACCTCCTGTGCCATTGCAAATGTACCTATTGCTAATGCGCATATTAAAAAAATATTTCTCATCATCTTGTCCTTTTATACAAGACAAAGTTAACATTAAAAACATGTTAAACCAACATTTAGGTAACATTAAATTTACATTAAATCTTTAAATATCTGAAATACAAGTATATAATTAAACAATAAACATTCTATAATCAGTAAAAACGAGGCGTTTTTAATCAAATATTTGCCTTTTACTTATGTATTTATGTCTGAAATCGGTTTATTTTTGCAGGTTTACTAGAAGTAATAATTATGTATAGATCACACGATTGTGGTAGCCTGCGTGCTAGCGATATAAATAAAGAAGTAACACTTGCCGGTTGGGTACAAAAAAGCCGTGATAAAGGTTTTATTGTTTGGGTAGATTTAAGAGACCGCTACGGGATTACTCAATTGCTTTTTGACGAAGAACGCACTGAAAAAGTACTTATTGAAAAAGCTCAAAAACTAGGTCGCGAGTTTGTGATTCAGGTAAAAGGAACCGTAATTGAGCGGGTATCTAAAAATAAAAATATCCCTACTGGTGAAATTGAAATCCTAGTGAAGGAATTAGAAATTCTCAGTGTGTCTAAAACGCCTCCTTTTACTATTGAAGATAAAACAGATGGTGGTGAAGAGTTGCGCATGAAATACCGCTACCTTGATATACGTCGCAATCCAGTACGAGAGAATTTAATTTTCCGTTCTAAAGTAGCCATGGAAGTACGTAATTTCCTGGCAGGCAAAGATTTTATAGAAGTAGAAACGCCTGTATTGATCAAATCCACACCAGAAGGGGCTCGTGATTTTGTGGTGCCTTCTCGCATGAATGAAGGACAGTTTTATGCCTTGCCACAGTCACCTCAGACCTTTAAGCAATTGCTCATGGTGGGCGGTATGGATAAATACTTTCAGATTGTAAAATGTTTCCGTGATGAGGATTTACGCGCAGACCGTCAACCGGAGTTTACACAGATAGACTGTGAGATGTCTTTTGTGGAGCAAGAAGATGTCTTGAATATCTTTGAAGAAATGACACGTCATTTATTGAAGAAAGTGAAAAACGTGGATGTAGCGCAATTTCCAAGAATGACCTACAACGAGGCGATGGAAAAATACGGTAATGACAAACCAGACATTCGTTTTGGGATGGAGTTTGCTGATTTGAACGCTTTCGCGAAAGCGGGAGAATTCAAAATCTTTAACGAGGCAGAGCTTGTTGTAGGAATAGCAGTTCCTGGTGGCGAGAGCATGACACGTAAAGAAATAGATAAATTAATCGATTGGGTAAGACGTCCACAAGTAGGAGCAACCGGAATGGTGTATGCAAAATGCAATCTAGACGGAAGCTACAAGTCCAGTGTAGATAAATTTTATTCTCAAGAAGATCTTGCAAAATGGGCAGAAGCCACCGGAGCAGAGCCAGGAGATTTAATCTGCGTAATGTCTGGGCCAGCTCATAAAACACGGGCACAATTAAGTGCGTTGCGTATGGAAATGGCGGATCGATTGGGATTGCGTAATGCAAATGAATTTGCGCCATTATGGGTGGTAGACTTTCCACTTCTAGAATGGGACGAAGATTCAAAACGGTATCACGCGATGCACCATCCATTTACCTCTCCTAAGCCAGAAGATATAGAGAAGCTAAAAACAGATCCTGGAAATGTACGTGCAAACGCTTATGACCTAGTGATGAATGGAAATGAAATAGGTGGTGGATCTGTAAGGATATTTGATAAAGAGTTACAAGCTTTAATGTTTGACCATTTAGGCTTTACTCCAGAAGAAGCTCGTTCGCAATTTGGCTTCTTGATGGATGCCTTTGAATATGGAGCGCCTCCACATGCAGGATTGGCTTTCGGTTTTGATAGACTGGTAGCTATTCTAGGTGGGCAAGAAACGATCAGAGATTTTATTGCTTTCCCTAAAAATAACAGCGGTCGCGATGTCATGATCGATGCGCCAAGTAGCATTGATAAGGAGCAGTTGAAGGAATTGAATTTGAAAGTTACGGTTTAGTTGGTGTGTTGTGAGCTATGAGTCTTTGAGTTTCTGGATACAAAATATTGATTTGAGAATTTTTAATTTTGAAATGTTGAATAAAAGAAACTGCATCCTTAAGGTTCTAAAGCTGTCGGGTGGGAAAAGCTTTTGGCATTGTGCTTTTGAATATCGAATATCGGTCTTTGAGAGCCTTAGATCTAACCTTGTGTTATAGACCAACAGTGATGTGGTACATTGAGTGGATTGAAATGCTCTCGAAATGTGGATTTAATGAATATAATTATATGGACTTTTTAAAATTTCTTGGAATGTTACTTTTGTTTGCTATAGCAGCAATAGGTGCAGGATTTTATACTATAGATCAGGGTGACCCTGCTTCTGGTCATAAGATGATTGGTCTTTCTACCTTGTTTATATTCTTTGTAATCATGCCCTTATTTATATGGGCACGTTATAAAAACAAAGATTTGAGTAAATTCAATTTTAATCAAGGTAAAAATGAAGATGATGACGATGATGAGGACTGGGATATAGATGATAAAAGTAAGTTGAATTAGAGACTTTAAGTGGTTATATGGATACAAGAATACGACATGAAATATTTAATAATTATAGATTATGAGTCTGCAATGAATCAGCCTTTATTGAAAAATATAGAAGGTGTTTTGAATTACATTTCTGAAAGTGAATTTTGATTGCGCGCGGTAAAAAAAGTTTCAAGATAAAAACAATTTTGAAATAACTTTTGATAAAGAATTTAAATAAGCGCTGAGTCATAATTTACCTAAGGAAAAGGATAAGTTCATATGGAGATTTTTAAAGAAGGACTTAGTTTTAGCCAATAGACTTTATTTTGAGCTGGTAGGTAATAGATTTGTTAATGATAGACGAGTAGATGTAGAGGATTATTTGCGACGGCGTATTCTTAAAAATGCGGCCTATGTCTCTAAATCTGGTTATATAATCAGGGATTTACGAGAGTTAAGTGGCACAGTCACTTATCATATTAGAGTGGCTAAAGATACATATGGCGAAATTAGTTCAAGTTTAATGTTTCTATTGGAGCGCCTAGAATTAAGGCATGAAATAGGGACTAAAATATCCAACTAAAGAATAAAACTTGCCATAGTGCCAGTCAGTCCTAAGATTATAAAAGTAAATCGATGCTTTAAAGGATTTTTTTAAAAGTGATGATGCTTAAAGTTTTCCTCTTTTTATATCACAGAAAAATGCGCCCTTTAGTTCCTGTTAAGATAATTCTTAAATGGACCTCCCTAGGTTACATATGAATTGCGTTTATTAATGAGACCAACTGTCTATTTAGATGCACCGCTCCTCTCCTTAGATATTTTAGATTGCCTCCCAGTTAGCTCTAGCGAACAAAGAATTCCAAAGAAATGAAGTTTTTTAAAGTAAATTTCACCTGTGGTATCATATCCAGCTTCAGGATCCAAGTTTCCCACGGGGCTACATAGATAAAAACTAGTAAAAAAGAAAAACACAATACTATTTTCCAGTTAAAGTTAAACATGATCTAAATGTTGTCATTTTAGTTTCCTGTCGTGAAATTATTCATATTATCAGTAATATCAATAGAAGTATCAAATATTTAAAAGACAATTTGGTAATTACTTGACCATATTGCCGACTTTTGTAGAAGTATAAATTTAGATATGAAAAAAGGAGTATTAATGGTAAATCTGGGTTCTCCAGATAGTCCTAGTCCGAAAGATGTAAAGAAATACCTCGGTGAATTCTTAATGGATGAGCGGGTAATTGATTTTCCTTATGTATTGAGAGCGATTCTTGTAAAAGGGATAGTCTTAAACACAAGACCTAAAAAGAGTGCTGAGGCATATGGTAAAATCTGGTGGGAAGAAGGAAGTCCATTAATTGTACTTTCTGAACGTTTACAAGAGAAGATAGATTCTTTTACTAGTGTTCCTATAGCTCTTGCCATGCGCTATGGAGCAATGTGCATAGAAGACGGTTTAAAAGAATTACACGATCAAGGCGTGGATGAGGTATTGTTGATTCCATTGTATCCACAATACGCTATGGCAACTACAGATACGATTCAAGTTCTTGCAGAAGAATTGCGTCAAGAGAAGTTTCCACACATGTCGTTTACTAACATGCCTCCTTTTTATAACCATCCTGATTATATAAGGGTACTGTCAGAATCGATTAGGGAATCTCTTAAAGGTAAGGACTATGAGCATTTACTGTTTTCTTACCACGGTATCCCAAAAAGGCATATCAAAAAAAGCGATATTACAAACTCACATTGTAAAATGGATGGCAAATGTTGCTCTACGCCGTCACCAGCTCATGAGTTTTGCTACAGCCATCAGTGTAAAGAGGTAACTCGATTAGTAGGGGAATACTTGGAAATGGAAGAAGGAACATTTTCTACCAGTTTCCAATCTCGTTTAGGTTTTGACCCATGGTTAACACCTTATACAGACCGTACGATCGAAAAAATGGGATTAGGCGGTACAAAGAAAATGGCAGTTGTTACTCCAGCTTTTGTAAGCGATTGTCTCGAAACACTTGAAGAGATTGCTATGGAAGGAGAAGAAATTTTTCACGAAGTAGGTGGAAACGATTTTCATGTTATTCCTTGTTTGAACGATCGTGAAGATTGGGTAAAAGTACTTTCTCGCTGGATAGATGAATGGGCTATGAGTGAAGTAACGGCATAAAATTACATCTCATAAACATAATAACAAAGGCTTTTCAGAATAATGAAAAGCCTTTGTTTCATTATAAAATCTAAGCAATATAACGTTTAAGGTCTGTTACAAATGACCTCAAAAAAATAGCAAAGTATTTTTACAGCACATGTCTACAAAAACACCCAGCAAATCCCAACTTTTAGGAACAGAAACGATAACTAGTTTGTTGATTAAGCAGGCAGTTCCTGCGTCTATTGGTATATTAGTGATGTCACTTAATATACTGGTGGATAGTATTTTTGTGGGAAACTGGATCAATTCAGATGCGCTGGCAGCCATAGGTGTTGTTTTACCTATTTCTTTTTTTGTAGCTGCTTTAGGTATGGCGATAGGAATAGGAGGATCCAGTATTATTTCTCGAGCATTAGGAGCAGATAATACGGATAAAGCAAAACGTACTTTTGGCAACATGCTTTCTCTTACCGTATTAATAACCGTTTTGATGGCGGTTTTTGGTCTTCTTTATGTGGACTCTTTAGTGCCAGCGTTTGGTGGAAGAGGAACACTATTTGAACCAGCAAAAGTGTATTATAAAATTGTCTTTTACGGTATTCCTATTCTAGGGCTGTGTATGATGGGTAACAATGTTATCAGAGCTGAAGGCGCTCCTAAACATGCTATGATTGCTATGTTGATACCGTCGGTGGGCAATTTAGTTTTGGATTATATTTTCATCAATAGATTAGGAATGGGAATGGCAGGAGCGGCTTGGGCAACTACCATTAGTTATATTCTTTGTTTTGGTTATGTGCTTTGGTTTTTTGTTTCTGGAAAAAGCGAACTTCTTTGCTCCCTTAAACACTTGTTGCCAGATTGGGGAATTCTAAAAGAAATTAGCAGTCTTGGTTTTGTAACCTTATCAAGACAGGCAACTTCCAGTTTTGTTTTCCTTATCATGAATAATATTCTTTTTGAATTAAGCGGTGCAGACGGTGTTGCCGTCTTTAGAATTATAGGAAGTATGATGATGTTTGCCTTATTTCCAGTTATGGGCGTGACTCAAGGTTTTTTACCTATTGCAGGATACAATTATGGTGCACAATTATGGGGTCGGGTACGCGAGGTTATTTATACTTCTCTAAAGATTTCTTGTGGGCTAGGAGTACTTATTTTCTTGGGCCTTTTCTTTTTTACTTATGAAATTTCAGCTGTTTTTACCGATAACCCAGAGGTTATCGAGCAAGCTTCCTTTGCGATGAAATTGGTGTTTCTTTCGGTACCTATTATTTCTATTCAATTGATAGGTTCTGCATATTATCAAGCCATTGGAAAAGCAATTCCTGCCTTATTATTGACTCTTCTCAGGATGGCCATTATTTTGATACCCTTGTTATTGATTCTTCCTAATTTGTTTGGAGAATTAGGGGTATGGATTAGTTTTCCTATTGCAGATGTGCTTTCTACTGTCATTACAGCTTACTTTTTGTGGAAAGCAATGAGTAAACTAAAGCCGGTTTCTAGTACAGACTAGTTTTGTTATTTCGCTTTCGCGAAAGCGGAACTATTAAAAATATCCCAACCTTTTTATTGCTATGCATGCATACAATACCTTCGTCCAAAAGAATTAAGAAATGTATAAGAAAGAGTTTGATGTAAGGTGGAGTGATTTAGATCCTAATAGGCACATGGCAAATAGTGCGTATCAAAACTTTATGAGCCACACGCGTATGGCTTTTTTAATAGAGAATAATTTTGGGCAGCGCGAGATGGCGCAATATAACACCGGACCAGTTGTCTTCAATGAAAATATTTTCTATTTTAAGGAGATACACCAAGGGAAACCGGTAACAGTGAGTTGCGAAATAACAGGGATGAGTGAAGACGGAAGTATGTTTAGTTTTAGACATAATTTTTATGATCATAAAGGTCGCAACGTAGCCCGTGGCTTAATGACTGGTGCTTGGTTGAATCTTAAAGAACGTAAAATTATGCCATTGCATTCAGATTTACATGAAAAGATCAAACACTTTCCACGATCTACGGATTTTATAATTTTGGAAAAGAGCAATATGAGAGCGCACGGTGAATTCCCTCAGGACTTACAATGATGCTTAATTAGAGGAAGCTATTTTCACAACTTTTTTATGTTTCAATCCAGTGAGGAAGACACCAGTAAAAATGAGCAGTCCAGCAACTGTTTTTTGCCATGTGATGATGTCTGTCCCTAAGCTTACTGCTAAGAGCGTAGCCAGTAATGGTTGTAAATACACAAATACAGCTACAACACTGGGTTTTAAGGTTCTTATTGCAATAATGTTGAGCATGTAAGTTCCAAAAGTGGCAAACAAAATCACATAAGCTATATGGAGCAATGTAGTTGTACTAGCTATTGAAAAATCAAATGCCAGTCCTTGCATGATTCCAAATGGAGTGATGAATAAAACGCCAAAAAAGTACAACCATTTCATTAATGTGAAGACGTGATATTTTGCCGTAAGCTTTTTTGCTAGAAGAATATAAAAGGCATAGGAAACTGCATTCATAAATATCAATAGGTTTCCCAAGGCGGGATGAGTCGCCTCTGCCCCAGCACCAGTAGATAAAAATATCAAAAGAGCCGCTCCAGAAAAACCTATAAGAATTCCTATAATTCGGGTTGCAAAAAGGCGTTCCTTTAAAAATAGTGCGCTTAAAACTAATACAATGATAGGGGTGCTTACCATAAGAACAGAGGCGCTTATAGGCGAGGTGAGCGATAATCCCCACATAAAGGTTATCATGTTAAAACCTACGCCACAAAACGCTGCAAGAGCGATGAGGGGCAATTCCTTAAACGGGACTTTTTCCTTAGGTCCAGCAAATAGGGATATGGTCCAGAAAATAGCGCAAGTAACCACTACTCTATACCAGGTAAGTCCAAAGGGTCCTATATGTTCTGGGGTGACTTGTTTTGCAGCGGTAAAATTATAGGCGTAAAATAAAGCGACAAAGAAGCCGCAAATAATAGCTATTGTACGAGTGCTCATTTAAGAAAGGGCCACTTTTGTATCAGCTATTACCTGTTTAGAATTACCAATAAAAGCCTCGCCATTATAAATTAGAATAGGTCGTTTTATAAATGTGTAATGATCCAGTAATAATTCTTTATAATTTTCGTCAGATAGGTCTTTTTCATGAAGTCCACGGCCTCGGTATAATTGTGCGCGTCTATTAAAAAGAGCTTCATAAGAACCAGCTTGTTCTTTTAGGAATTCTACTTGCTCTGAAGTCACCGGCTCCTCTTTTATGTTCTGTAAAGTAATCGCCGCAGAAAGTCTTAGCTCACTTTTTATACGCTGGCAGGTGTTACAACTATCTAGATAAATGAATAGATTTTTCATGCAGCAAAATTACGATAGCTTTTGTTATCAGGAATGTATTTAGGATGATATTAATTTTGATAAATTTCTCCCTTTCTATTTTATTTAAAATAGAAGTTTATGTGGAACTTGATGGAGCTTAAAATTCAATTTTAAGGGAAAACTGATGTAAAGGCGATCAGAGAATATTAAAAGTCTAATTGAGGGCAATAAAAATGGGTTGACTAATTTCTTAGCTCAACCCAATTTTTTAAAAAGCTAAAAAATGCTAATTCTTAGATTCGTTAATAAGGTACGGCGTTCTACCGTCCGTAATAATCACTTTACTGTTAGCAGATTTTGACAACTCTATAAAAGCTTCAATGCTGCGTATTTTGAGAATTTCTGGTGTAAGACCTTCTGCTAAAATCTTCTGTGCATCTCTAGTACCTGTTGCCTCAATTATTTTACGATCTGCTTCTAGGCGTTCTCTTTGTAATATAAACTCCATTCTCATAGCATCTTGCTCAGCTTGTAGTTTCTCCTCTATAGAAAGGGAAAGACGTTGAGGCAATCGGATGCTTTTCATAAGAACTGCTTCGATAATAATCCCTTGCGGCGCAAGTGTTTCTTCCATTTTAGTTTTGATTGCTTCTTCGATATCGGCTCTTTTCCCAGAGTGCATATCTTTTGCTAAAAACTGTGAACAAACATCTGAACTTGCAGAACGAAAAACAGCTGCCATTACGCCTTCGTAGTTAGGGCCTAGATTTTGTAGAACTGTAGGAACCATGTCAACTTCTAGTCTGAAGAGAATTGAGATTTCAGAATCTACGCTTAAACCTTCCTTACTGGGTATTCTAAGGGCTAGTTTTAAATTGTTAGTTTGTATGGATTCTTTAATAACCTTTGTGGTAAAAGGATTAAAAAAGATAGTACCCTGAGTAGTTACTTTAGTGTCTAGTTTTCCTAACCTTTGTTTTATACCTGCTTCTCCAGGTCTAATAACGGCACAGCTCGTAATTAATAAAAACGCTGCTGCAATGATAAGTATTTTTTTCATAGTATTACTATTGATGTTTGATAGTAAAGGTCGCTAATATGAATAAATCACAACGGTTATAATTGTTATATATTTCTTAAAAGTTTACAAGATTGTTAGTTACACCCTGTTTTTAACGGGTTAAATACTTTAAAATTTAGTTAATTAGTACGCTTAAGAATCAACAATTTAGTTTTTAGCTGATCAGCTTGTTATCTTTATGATATGGAAAATAAGGACATGAAATTTAATACGAAGGCGATTCACGGCGGCCAGCAAAATATAGATCCAGCATATAACTCTGTGATGCCGCCTATATATCAAACCACAACCTATGCACAATCTGCTTTAGGAGTCAACAAAGGCTTTGAATATTCCCGCAGCGGTAATCCTACTCGTGAGGCATTAGAAAAGGCTATTGCTAGTATTGAAAATGGCACTTACGGATTAGCCTTCGGTTCTGGACTGGCAGCGATCGACGCGGTTCTTAAAATACTAAAGCCAGGAGATGAGGTTATATGTACCAGTGATCTTTATGGTGGTTCTTACCGTTTATTCACTCAGGTTTTTTTAGATTTTGGTATTAAGTTTCATTTTATAGGAATGGAAAATGCTGAAGATATTGAAAACGTTGTCAATGCCCATACCCGGCTAGTTTGGGTAGAAACACCTACTAATCCGATGATGAATATTATAGACATTGAGGCAATTGCCAGAATTACACAAAAGCACCATCTGTTGCTAGCTGTAGACAACACCTTTGCTACAGCATATCTCCAAAGGCCTCTAGATCTAGGAGCAGATATCGTCATGCACAGTGCGACAAAATATTTAGGCGGTCATAGTGACGTGGTAATGGGCTCTCTTGTAGTAAAAGATAAAACCCTTGCAGATAGATTGTATTTCGTGCAAAACGCAAGTGGAGCAGTTCCTGGGCCACAGGATTGTTTTTTAGTACTGCGAGGCATCAAAACACTTCATGTAAGAATGCAGCGCCATTGTGAAAACGCTAAAGCCGTGGCTCATGCCTTGAAAGCAAACTTAAATGTAGGTGATGTGTACTGGCCAGGTTTTGAGGGCCATCCCAATCATAAAATTGCAAAACGACAGATGAACGATTACGGTGGTATGGTTTCTTTTACTACAAAAGCAGGAACACTAGAAAGTGCTGTAAAAGTGGTGGAGAAACTAAAAGTATTTACACTAGCAGAGTCTTTAGGCGGTGTAGAGTCTCTCGCAGGACATCCAGCAAGCATGACTCACGCAAGTATTCCAAAGGAAGATCGGGAAAAAACAGGAGTTGTTGATTCCCTAATACGACTAAGTGTAGGAATAGAAGATATCGATGATCTATTGACAGATCTAGAACAGGCGATGAATTGATGTGTTGATTCTATAACATGTAAATGGCTTTTATCAATTCAGCAGAAGCTGTATTCTATTTTCTCATGTAAAATAGAAAGTGGTACACCCATCAATAAACCGTTCACAATTTAAAGTTCACATCACATAAATTGTTGTGGAAAACTGCATCTTTGTGCACAATTAAAAAAATATATTGGCAACAAAAAAAATAACTATAGGTCGCACGGACCGCGCAGATTTCCCTAAATTAAAAATAGAAGGGATTGATATTAAGTTAGATACTGGTGCTTATACCAGTAGTATTCACTGTAAGGATATTCAAGAAACGAATGGCATCTTATACGCAACACTTCTAGATCAAGAACATGATCAATATCATGGTAAACGACTGAGTTTTGAAGAGTATAAGATTACAAGTGTGCGCAGCAGTAATGGTAGCGTAGATATGCGTTTTGAAGTACAGGGAAATATTAGGCTTTTTAAAACACTCTATAATATTTCATTAACTCTAAGCAATCGCGAGGAAATGAAATATCCAGTTTTAATAGGCCGAAAGTTTCTCTCTCCTAAATTTATTGTTGATCCAGAATTACAAGATGTATCCTATTTACAATCTCAAAATGAAGATTAATATTTTATCTCGTAGTATAGGTCTATACAGTACAAGGCGATTGATGGAAGAAGCAAGAAAAGCGGGGCATATCGCAAAGGCAATAAATGTATTGCATTGTGATATCAAATTGGAAAAGCACAAACCTACCGTTTATTATCACGGTGAAAGGTTAATCACTCCAGACGCTATAATTCCCCGCATAGGTGCTAGTATTACTTTTTATGGTACAGCTATCGTAAGGCAGTTTGAGATGATGAGTTGCTTTACGACAGTAAGTTCTATAGCTCTGGTGCGCAGTAGGGATAAATTACAAAGTCTTCAATTACTTTCAAGAAGTGGCGTAGATATGCCTAAGACGGTTTTTACTAATTTTGGAGAGCATACTGATGAGATATGTAGGCAAGTAGATGGTCCACCAGTAGTGATTAAAGTTCTAGAAGGAACGCAAGGAATCGGTGTTAATCTTGCAGAGACTATTGAAGCGGCAGACGCAATTATAGATGCTAATAATGAATTGAGGACTCGTGTTATCATACAGGAATTTATAAAAGAGGCAGGCGGCGCAGACCTGCGCGCTTTTGTTGTTGGAGATAAAGTGGTAGGAGCGATGAAAAGACAGGCTCAAAAAGGAGAGTTTAGGTCCAATCTCCATCGTGGTGGGACTGCAAAGAGCATCGCCCTTACTAAAATTGAAGAACAAACCGCTATAAGTGCCGCAAGGTCTTTAGGATTAGAGGTTTGCGGTGTAGATCTCCTTCAAAGCAGTCGTGGTCCATTGGTGCTAGAAGTGAATAGTTCTCCTGGTTTAGAAGGAATAGAAAGAGCTACGGGTAAAAATATTGCAGGTGAAATTATAAAGTACATAGAAAAAAGAGTCCATGCTTAAACAGTTGAAAATATTTGATACCGTAATTGAGCCTGGGAAAAGTTACAAGCTTAACTTTAATATGGCAAAATTATATACCTCTACAAGTATCGAAGTGCCTGTAATAGTAGAACGCAGTAAAAAAGCTGGTCCAGTCGTTCTAGTAACTGGTGGCATTCACGGAGATGAAATTAATGGGATCGAAGTCATAAGACAGCTAATTGCAAAAAAAATAAATAAGCCTATTATAGGGACTATTATAGCTATTCCTGTTTTAAATGTATTTGGATTCTTAAGTGGCACAAGAGAGTTTCCAGACGGTAGAGATTTAAACAGAGTTTTTCCAGGAGCTAAATTTGGGGCACTAGCAAGTAGATTTGCTTATCAAGTAACTAAAGAGATTTTACCACAAGTAGATATTATATTGGACTTTCATACCGGTGGGGCGCAACGTTTTAATGCGCCACATCTAAAAGTATCACAATTAGAAACTAACGCATGGGATCTTGCTCAGGTTTTTAATGCACCATTTCTTGTGAATGGCAGTAATGTTAAAAAGACCCTGAGAGCTACTTGTGCTGATCTAGGGAAGACCTATTTACTTTTTGAAGGTGGCATGTCTAATAGCAGTGATAAGCATATAGTTGCTACGGCGGTAAACGGAGCGATTAGGGTACTGGACCATTTAAAAATGCTAGACGCAATTATCGAAGTTAAAATTCCAGAAAAAGAGTCTGTAGTGATTACAAATTCAAAATGGATAAGAGCAAATTATTCTGGTTTATTACATCCTAAAGTACCTTGTGGTAAAAAGGTAGAAAAAGATGAGTTTATCGCCACGATAACAGATCCTTATGGTGAATTTAGACATAAAGTAAGAGCACCACATGCAGGTTATGTAATTAATGTAAACTACAGCCCGCTGGTGTATCAAGGAGATGCCATATTTCATATTTCAAAAAATGATGACTAAGCAAGAATTGAGAAAAGAATATTTAGAGCGTAGAAGGGCACTTACAGATACACAAGTGCAAGAGTCAAGCCTCAAAATTGCTAATAAAGCACTAGAGCTTGATATATGGGGTTTCTCTAACTATCATGTTTTTTTGCCCATACAAAAACAAAAAGAGATCAATACCGAGTATTTACTTCATATTCTTCAAGGTAAAGATAAAAATATCGTGGTGTCTAAGTCTAATTTTGAGGACATTTCTATGTCTCATTATTTGCTTACAGATCAAACGAAATTAAGGATTAACTCGCATGGAATTCCAGAACCTGATCAAAGGGGAATCCCTGTGGATGAAAGAAATATAGATGTCGTTTTTGTTCCATTATTGATTGCAGACAGATTTGGGAATCGCGTGGGTTATGGAAAAGGATTTTATGATCGATTTTTAAAAAAATGTAGACCAGATGTAATAAAAATTGGACTTTCAATTTTTAAACCAATAGAGTCTAAAATAGATATGCATCTCAATGATGTCCGTCTGAATTATATTTTATACGGAGAAGAAGTTATAGATTTAGGTTAAATCACCCTCTGAATGTATTAAGGGAAGTAATTAACCATGGTTCCTTAAAATTTAATCATTATTTTCACGTGCTTAATTAAATCAGACCACTTTTTATTAGTAGTGTAACTTGAACGTTTTCCCTTAAAACGATGAAAATTATCCCCAAAAGAAAATTGCAGCAAAAGTTGCAAGACAGAGAGTATTTCTCAAAAGAAACAGCACTGACTACCCTGACAGGTTCTTATAGCTATAATCTTAAAACAGGTTTTTGTTTTATGGATGAAATAGGAAAGAAGGTTCTTAAGTTGCCTGATAATTTTGAGCTGAGTATCGACTCGGTACTTACTTTATTTGTAGATCATCGAGATGCGATAAGGAAGTTCAAAAACTGTCTTAAAGGGCACAGTTTTGAGAGTGATGTTGAAATGATAGATTACAATGGTCATAAGTTTTGGGTAAGGGCTTCTGCAAAATTGCTTGAAGATGACCTTACAGGAAATATAGTAGGAATACGTGGCGTTTTTGTAAGCATAGACCGCTTTATTAAACAAGGTAAGGAATTAGAAAAAAGAGCACGTTTAATAAAGGTACAAAACGATCGATTGATTCATTTTGCACACATTATATCTCACAACCTTAGATCACACTCCAGTAATCTAGAACTTACCTTGGAAACTTTTGCAGATAAAAATTCAGACTCAGAAGAAGCGGTTTTTAAAAGTTACATTCACGATATTTCTAAAAGCTTGAGTCAGACATTAGAACACCTTAATGAAGTAGTTACTATTAGCACTCATGAAAAAAAAACAGAGCTTGTAGACATTAAAAGTATGTTTGAATCTGTGCTTAAGGAGCATGCTCCTTTATTAGAGCATTTAGATGCTACTATTCAATATAATTTTACGGCCCTGACGCATGTTAATTATGTGTCATCATTTTTACGTAGTATCATGACTAATTTATTATCTAATGCAATTAAATACAGGGATGTGTCAAGACCGCTTCAAATCGACGTTGATACGATTTGTAAAAAAACTAAAAAACTGCTTGTTTTTAAGGATAATGGAATAGGGATAGATCTAGAGAGATATGGAAGCAAAATTTTCAATATGTACGGCACTTTTCATGATAATGACGATGCCCGTGGCGTAGGCTTATTCCTTACTAAAAATCAGATAGAGTCTTTGGGTGGAGATATTTCAGTAAAAAGTGTTCTTGGAGAAGGCAGCTCCTTTAAAGTAAAATTTTAAGATGGCAGAGACCTTGGTTAAAAAAGCATGTATCATCGATGATGATAAATTGTACGTAAGTTTGATTAGAATGCTAATCAGAAAGAATAAACTCGCAGTTGAACTTCTTGTTTTTGAAAACGGAAAACTGGCTTTTAATTATTTCAAAGAAGAATTAACAAAGGAAAGTCCAAGTTTACCAGAAGTCATTCTGTTAGACTTAAATATGCCTATTATGGACGGTTGGGAGTTTTTAGAAGCTGTCGAGCCATTTGCAGATATGTTGAATGCAAAGCTCTTTGTAGTGAGTTCTACCATAAATCCATTGGAGGTTAGTAAGGTGAATAATCATAAATTCGTAACTGCTTTTATGACTAAACCGATAAACAAAGAAGCGATGGTTCGTTTTTTTACGAAATAAGCAATCTATTCATTAAGTATCAATTAATTCTTTTTAGTGTCAGGAAAAGCTTTCTTACTAAATAGGATTAATAAAGTCACTCCTACAGTAATGGCACTGTCTGCAACATTAAAAATAGCGTTAAAGAATTTAAACTGTTCTCCACCTACAAGAGGCATCCATTCGGGCCAGTACCCTTCAAACAAAGGGAAATACAGCATGTCTACTACATGGCCATACCCCAAACCGGCATATCCACCAGTTTCAGGGAAAGCCGTTGCAATTGCTCCGTGATAGCTACCAGAGAAAATGACTCCATAGAAAATAGAGTCTACAATATTTCCTAAGGCACCAGCAAATATTAATGAAATACAAAGAATCAAGATTTTATGGCCATTGATTTTAATGCTACTCACTAACCAGTAACCGATACCGAATACCGCAAATACTCTAAACACTACTAGAATTAATTTGCCGTAATCTCCAGGTATTTCCATTCCCCAAGCCGCACCAGCATTTTCATAAAACAATAATTTAAATTTTCCCCAATCGACTATAGCGTCGCTACTGCTGTTAGTTAATGTGTAATTGAGTTTTATATAAATCTTACTGGCTTGGTCTATGAAAAGAACCACTAGAATAATTGCAATTGCTTTTGATAATTTCATTAAATGTTTTTCAAAAATGTAAAAATACTACTTCTTAGTCTCTTTAAGATGGCTTATGTTACCAGAAACCGTTTCTATTGAGGCAAAAAACTCTATCAAAGTAGGTTTTATAAATATGGAAACTTTTCCAGATTTTGAAATACTAGTAATGTCGTGTTTTTTTAACGCTATAAAAACATCAGCATAGATGGATATATAATTCAAATCACCTTGGATTTGATTCATTTTACAGCTGCCAGAAAGCTGGTTGATATAAACATTTTTAAAAATCCCAGAAATAGATATATCAGCATTTTGCGTGTTAAGAACAACTTTTTTAAATCGAGGTATGTAAATAATTGCATCGCCATCGACAACTTTATGGGCACTCAGCTTATCTCCTGGAAAATTGAAAGATGGGTGGATCGGATCGGTAATTAGTAAGGAATCATTTCTAACAATACTTGTTAATACCACCGCATTTCTATATTCACCATTTTGACGAGTGATGATTTTCACCTGGTCACTGTTTGATGTTTTAATTTCTAATTTAAGATATTGAAGGAGATCGATATTCACTACTTCAAAAGTGCTTTGCAGATGTTGCCTTTCATTTTTTATGGAAGAAGATTGTTGGGCATCCGCTTTCGCGAAAGTGAGAACGATACAACCAAATAAAACATAAGAAAACCTTTGTAAAAAAGAATAAGCATTGCTATTATTCATATTACAAAGGTTTCTATTTTTATACGTATCAAAAGAGCAGTGCATATAGCACTACTGCATGTTTTTTGCTTCAATACTCAATGTCGCGTGAGGAACTAATTCCAAACGCTTTTTGTTGATCAGTTTTCCAGTTACACGGCACACGCCATAAGATTTATTTTCAATTCTTATCAAGGCATTTTTAAGGTCCCGTAAAAACTTTTCTTGACGTATAGCAAGTTGTGAACTGGTTTCTTTACTCATTACTGCACTGCCCTCATCAAAAGCTTTAAATTGAGGCGCAGTATCCTCAGTACCATTACTTGCATTATTCATGTAAGCACTTTTGATCAGTTCATACTGTTCTGTAGCTTCTTTGATCTTTGCAAGCAGTATGTTTTTGAAGTAGGCTAGGTCGTCATTGCCGTATCTTAATTTTTCATTTGTATTCATATGCTATAGTTTATTAATCTTAATCGAGGTTGCAATATCGTCAAACTCAATTATTGTACCGTTATCCAGGTGTTGTGTTATTGTTAATAGGTCGGCTAGCGTTTCCTCTTTGATATAGTGCTCATTTGTCTTCAGAGCATCGTCCAGTTCACTATGAGATGCAATCTCAATAGTGATGCGGTCGGTTACCTCGAGTCCAGAATCTTTTCTTATGTTTTGAATTCGATTTACTATTTCTCTAGAAATCCCTTCCTTTTTAAGCTCTGGTGATATGGTTACATCGAGTGCAACGGTAATACCTGATTGGTTTGCTACTAACCATCCTTCTATGTCTGAAGAAGTAATCTCCACGTCTTCAAGGGTCAATATAACTGCATTTCCATTCACTTCAACTTCTTTTTTGCCAGTTTTTTCTAACAAAACGATATCTTCTTGTTGAAAACTTTTAATAAGGCCAGCGATGTGGCCCATACTCTTCCCAAAACGTGGGCCTAACGCTTTGAAGTTAGGTTTGATTTCTTTAACTAGAATACCGCTCGCATCATCGATTAACTCAATTTCTTTGACATTTACTTCACTTTTCACTAAATCTGCGATGGCTTCTATCTGAGCTTTATCTCTGGCATCTAAAACCGGTATCATGATACGTTGTAAAGGTTGACGCACTTTAATACTGACTTTTTTGCGCAAGGATAAGGTAAGACTAGAAATGATCTGTGCTTTGTGCATTTTTTCTTCTAGCGCCATATCGATTAAGGATTCATCCGTTTTAGGGAATAAAGCCAAGTGTACACTTTCACTAGCGTCATTTTCACAAACACTGGTTAAGTCACGATACAATTGATCCATAAAGAATGGAGCTATAGGTGCGCCTAATTGTGCTACTGTTTTTAAACAGGTGTAAAGTGTTTGATAAGCAGCGATTTTATCTTGCTCATAAGTTCCTTTCCAGAATCTTCTTCTGCATAAACGAACGTACCAGTTGCTCAAGTTCTCTGTGACAAATGTCGTTATAGCGCGAGCTGCCTTCGTAGGTTCATAATCTTCATAAAACGCGGTGGTGTCTTTAATTAAGGTATTTAATTCAGATAAAATCCAGCGATCTATCTCTGGACGTTCCCTTAATGGAATATCTGTCTCGCTATAGGTAAATCTATCTACGTTTGCATAAAGACTGAAAAACGAATACGTATTGTATAAAGTGCCAAAAAACTTGCGCTGTACCTCAGTAATTCCATCTACATCAAATTTTAAGTTGTCCCAAGGATTTGCATTACTTACCATGTACCAGCGCGTAGCGTCTGCACCATACTTCCCTAAAGTTTCAAAAGGGTCTGCTGCATTTCCTAAACGTTTAGACATTTTCTGTCCGTTTTTATCTAGAACCAGCCCGTTAGAAACTACATTTTTATAAGCTACATCATCACTTATCATGGTTGCGATAGCGTGTAATGTGTAGAACCAACCTCGAGTTTGATCCACACCTTCTGCAATGAAATCTGCTTTTCTAAGTTGGTTCTCTACTTGTTCTTTATTTTCAAATGGATAATGCCATTGTGAATAAGGCATGGAGCCCGAATCAAACCATACGTCGATGAGGTCTGCCTCTCGAGTTAGTTTTTCTCCTGTGGCACTTACTAATATAATCTGATCTACGACGTTTTTATGAAGGTCTACGATGTTGTAATTTTCTTCACTCATGTCGTCAGCTTTAAAACCAGCAAACGGATTTTCTGTCATCAATCCAGCGGCCAGAGATTTTTCAATCTCGCCCATCAATTCTTCTATAGAACCGATAATTATTTCTTCTGTTCCAGTCTCATTTCTCCATATAGGGAGCGGGATTCCCCAAAAACGAGATCGTGATAAATTCCAGTCGTTTGCATTTGCCAGCCAGTTGCCAAATCTTCCTTCTCCGGTAGATTTAGGTTTCCAATTGATAGATTTATTCAACTCATGCATTCTATCCTTGAATTCGGTCACTTTTATAAACCAACTATCTAGTGGATAGTATAATATAGGCTTATCAGTCCTCCAGCAATGTGGATAACTGTGTACGTATTTCTCTACGTTAAAAGCGCGGTTTTGTTCTTTTAAAGCAATGGCGATATCTACATCTACAGAGCGTTCTGGCGCTTCTCCATCTACAAAGTATTCGTTCTTTACATATTTTCCACCTACTTCAGGTAATGAATCAATAAACTTACCCTGTAGGTTGACTAGTGGTACAGGATTATTATTTGCGTCCAAAACTAACATCGGTGGAATAGGCGGGTTTGCCTGTTTAGAAACCAGTGCATCGTCTGCCCCAAAGGTAGGTGCCGTGTGTACAATTCCTGTTCCATCCTCTGTGGTCACAAAATCTCCTGCAATAATTCTATAGGCATCTTGCGCGTTTTCAAACGGCTGTGCATAGCGCAATAGCTGTTCGTATTTTAAGTTAATGAGATCGCTTCCTTTACAAGACCCTAAGATTTTGTAGGGTGTTTTTTTATCTCCTAGTTGGTATTCTTGTTTCGCTTTCGCGAAAGCATCACCTTCTAAAGCCTTATATTTTTTACCAAACTGAGCGTTCACTAATTTTTCAGCTAGAATTACCTGCATGGGCGCGCCCGTGTATTGGTTAAAAGTTTCTACAAGCGCGTAGTCTATTTTAGAACCCACAGTAAGTGCTGTGTTAGATGGAAGCGTCCATGGTGTAGTAGTCCAAGCCAGGAAAAATACTTCTCCATGAGTTGGGAATGGTAATTTGGAAGGGTCTTTTACCTTAAACTGCGCAGTGACTGTCGTGTCTGTCACATTTTGATAGGTGCCGGGTTGGTTCAACTCGTGTGAACTCAGTCCAGTTCCAGCAGCTGGAGAATAAGGTTGGATCGTGTAGCCTTTATAAATTAAATTCTTGGAATAAATTTCTTTCAATAACCACCATACAGATTCCATATATTTGGACTTATACGTAATATATGGATCTTTCATATCTACCCAATACCCCATGTCATCCGTCAGTTTGCTCCAGATATCTGTATACTTAAGGACTGCTTTTTTACACTCCTTATTGTACTCTTCTACACTGATTTTTGTGCCTATATCTTCCTTAGTAATTCCCAATGCCTTTTCCACACCTAGTTCTACAGGAAGACCGTGTGTATCCCATCCAGCCTTGCGATTTACTTGATAGCCTTGTTGGGTTTTAAAACGACAGAATAAATCCTTAATCGTTCTTCCCATAACGTGGTGGATGCCGGGAAGTCCGTTTGCAGATGGTGGTCCTTCAAAGAAAATAAAAGGCTCATTTCCTTCACGAGTCGTCATGGACTTGTTGAAAATATCGTTTTCCTTCCAAAAAGACTTGATGCGTTCATCTACTTCTGGCAGGTTCAATCCTTTGTATTCATTGAATTTTTTACTCATCACACGGGTATTTTAAAGCTGTCAAAAGTACGGAATTTTGAGTGGAATTTTAGGTGCTTTAGGTGGCTAAAACGTAGAATTAATTCTATATTTTGAAAAATCGAAAAGGCCGCTTTTGTAAACAACAAATATATTTATGTCTTGTCGCACAACTTTTCTAATGGCAGGCTTAAGTCTGCTCCTAGGAAAAAATTGATCTTATAATACAGCCTCAATCTACCCTAATCTCCAACACCAAGCCTTCATGACTGCGCAAATTCATCACCTTACCATCTTCAAAGATGAGGTATTGTCCTTTGATGCCTTTTAATTTTCCAGAGTGCTCGGTAGTTTTGGCAAGGTTAACGCTGGTCACTTTTTCTGGATATTGAAGTACAGGGAATTTAATTTCCCACTCCTTTTCATTATCGAGAATGTATTCTTGGGCTTCTTGAGGTATGAATTGGAGCAAGCTTTTGCGAAAGCTTAACAGGTCAACATCTTCTATACTATTCGTAAGCATCTTACGCCAGTTGGTTTTATCTGCTACGTGATTTTTTAGGGCAACCTCAGTAATTCCCGCGAGATAACGGTTGGGTGCTTCCAGAATCGCAACGGCCTCATGCGCGCCTTGATCGATCCATCGGGTCGGTATTTGTGTTTTACGAGTCACACCCACTTTGATATTGCTGCTGTTTGCTAGATAAACAATATGCGGCTTGAGTTGTACTTTTTTCTCGTATTCTAGATCGCGATCTTCTTCATCCAGATGTGCACGGCTCAATTCTGGTCGCATGATCCAGTCTCCTGCTTGCGCTGATTGTGAGAAACAATCATAGCAAAATCCTTGCCGCCATATCTTTTTATCGAGGCTACAATTAAGACATTCGTTCCCTACATGCTTCAAAAAGAGTTTTTTATCTAACAGCTGGTTCACATGAATAAAGTGGTCTGGGAAAACAAGGTAATATTGAACGGTTTCCTTGAGTTCTGTTTGCATTTTTCTAATCGTGCCTGTTAGGATCATTTTAGTAACTTTAAAAATTAAGGAAGTATATTTGAAGCGTAAAAGTACCAATTAGGATTTGTAAAATATGGCAAACGCATTACTCAATTCTGTTGTCTCTTGGTTTCTTAAGAAACGCATCCACGACATGGAGCTTTTTATGAAGCATCCGCAGGAATTGCAGGATAATATTTTGCAAGATCTCATTCATTATGCTCGACACACAGAAGTAGGCAAAAAATACGGGTTTGACTCTATAAAGTCTTACCGAGATTTTACAGACAGAGTTCCAGTTTCTGGGTATACAGAAATGGAAACTTCCATAAAGCGATCCAGAAAAGGGGAAGGAAATATTTTCTGGCCTAGTGATATCAAATGGTTTGCTATGAGTAGCGGTACCACTAACTCACGCAGTAAATTTATACCAGTAAGCCAGCAATCTTTAGAAGACTGTCATTATGCAGCGGCTAAGGATTTGTTGTGCATGTACTTAAATAACAATCCAGAGTCCAAGTTATTTAAGGGCAAAGGATTGCGATTAGGCGGTAGTAAAATACTGGATAGAACATCTCGAACAGCCGCTGGAGATTTGAGTAGTATTTTAATCGATAACATGCCTTTCTGGGCAGATTATAGTTCTACTCCTGGGAATGAAGTGGCATTAATGGCAGAATGGGAAACTAAAATGCCAGCGATTGTTCAAGAAACGATTACCGAAAACGTGACCAGTCTTGCTGGTGTTCCTTCCTGGATGATGGTGCTTCTTAATGAAGTGTTAGAAACAACAGGTAAGGAAAGTATACTAGAAGTCTGGCCGCAAATGGAAGTGTTTTTTCATGGAGGTGTGAGTTTTGATCCCTATGTAGAGCAGTATAAAAAACTACTACCAGTAGGTGATATTAAATACTACGAGACCTATAACGCGAGTGAAGGATTCTTTGCCATTCAAGATCGCAACAATAGCAAGGAATTGTTGCTTATGCTGGATTACGGTATTTTCTATGAGTTTATATCTATGAAAACTTATGAGACTTCACAGGAAAAGATCATACCATTAAATGAAGTAGAACTAGGTGTGAATTATGCTATTATAATTACTACTAATGCGGGTTTGTGGCGATATAAAATAGGGGATACCGTTCGTTTTACGAGTAAAAGTCCCTACCGCATTAAGGTAAGCGGTCGTACCAAGCACCACATTAATGTATTTGGTGAAGAGCTCATTATTGAAAATGCTGAAGAGGCTCTTAAAAAGGCCATTGCAGAGATTCCTTGTTCGATTAAGGACTACACTGTTGCTCCCATTTTTATGGAAGGTAAGGAAAAAGGCGCTCATGAATGGATGATAGAATTCGGAACACAGCCGGATGATATTTCTGCTTTTGCTAACGCTTTAGATCACTATCTACAACAAGTTAATAGTGACTACGAGGCAAAACGTTCTAACAATATAACCTTAAAAGCACCCAAAATTCACTGTGCACATCCAGATGTGTTTTATAATTGGTTAAAGCAAAAAGGCAAGCTAGGTGGACAGCACAAGATTCCAAGATTGAGTAATTCTAGAGAATATATGGAGGAGTTGCTGGCTATTCATAAAGAGGCAAGTTTTGTAAAATAAAGCGCGTTCTTTTTCAAAAGCAAGGTCAAACTGCTTGGTTAAAGCTGATCTGAAAACTTAATAAAACCGTATTTTTGCAAAAATTTATTACATGAGCAAATTAGTTGTGGTAGGTACAGTAGCATTTGATGCCATTGAAACTCCTTTTGGTAAAACAGATAAGATATTAGGTGGAGCAGCAACCTTTATAGGTCTTAGCGCTTCTCATTTCAACACAGAAATAGGACTGGTAAGTGTCGTAGGAGGTGATTTTCCTCAAAAATATTTAGACATGCTTACAAATCGCGGTATGAACATCGATGGTATTGAGGTAGTGAAAGAGGGAAAGACATTTTTTTGGTCTGGAAAATACCACAACGACATGAATACTCGTGACACGCTTGTTACAGAGCTTAATGTACTCGCAGATTTTAATCCAGTAGTGCCAGAATCTTTCAGAGATGCTGAGGTGGTGATGTTAGGAAACTTACATCCCGCAGTACAATTAGGAGTCATTGAGCAAACACCAGCTGCAAAATTGATCGTCCTAGATACCATGAATTTCTGGATGGACAGTGCGTTAGACCTCTTACATCAAGTCATTGCTAAGGTAGACGTGATCACTATTAATGATGAAGAAGCAAGACAACTCTCTGGAGAATATTCTCTTGTGGCAGCGGCTCGTAAGATTCATGCCATGGGTCCTAAATATGTAGTGATCAAAAAAGGAGAACATGGAGCCTTATTGTTTCATGAGGAACATATGTTCTTTGCCCCTGCGTTACCACTAGAAGAAGTTTTTGATCCCACAGGTGCTGGAGATACATTTGCCGGTGGTTTTTCAGGATTCCTAGCAGCCAGTGGTGACTATAGTTTTGAAAACATGAAACGTGCTATTATTTACGGCTCTAATTTTGCTTCCTTTGCCGTAGAGAAATTTGGAACTGAGCGCATGCAAACGATTACTAATGAACAAATAGATGCGCGTCTGGAACAGTTTAAAGCGCTGACTAAATTTGAAATAAATAATTAATAATATCTGTAAAAAAGCCTCAACAATTCTTGAGGCTTTTTTATTTTTACTTCATATAAAAACCCATCATGAGCGACCAGTTAAAACACGAGTGTGGTATTGCACTTATCCGTCTTCTAAAGCCACTAGAATTCTATAAGGAGAAATATGGGACAGCTTTCTACGGTATCAATAAAATGTACTTAATGATGGAAAAGCAGCACAACCGCGGTCAGGATGGTGCTGGATTTGCCAGTATCAAGCTAGACGTAGAACCCGGGCAACGTTATATTTCTAGAGTGCGCAGTAATGCGGCACAACCTATTCAAGATATTTTTGCACAGATCAATGACCGGATCAACACAGAACTTACTGAAAATCCAGAAATAAAAGATGATGTGGCAGCACAAAAAGCTCAGATTCCTTATATAGGAGAGTTATTGATGGGTCATGTGCGTTACGGGACATTTGGTAAAAACAGCATTGAATCAGTACATCCATTCTTAAGACAGAACAACTGGATGCACCGCAATTTAATTATGGCTGGTAACTTTAACATGACTAACGTACACAAGCTATTTAATAAGCTTGTTAAATTGGGTCAGCATCCTAAAGACATGGCAGACACAGTAACCGTGATGGAAAAAGTAGGTCACTTTCAAGATAGACAAGTCAGTAAACTATATAAAAAATTTAAGTCAAAAGGTCTTTCTAAAATAGAAGCTAGCCCCAAAATTGCAGAAGAAATAGATGTTGCAAAAATTTTGCGTAAAAGTGCCAAAGATTGGGATGGTGGTTATGCCATGGGAGGATTGATGGGTCATGGTGATGCTTTTTTACTGCGCGACCCTGCAGGAATTCGACCCGCTTATTATTATCAAGACGACGAGGTAGTTGTTATTGCAAGTGAACGGCCAGTAATTCAAACGGCTTTTAATGCACCATTTGATGAAGTAAAAGAACTCGATCCAGGTAAGGCGATCATCATCAAGAAAGATGGAACCGTAACTCTGGATCAAATTACAGAACCATTAGAGCGCAAAGCTTGTTCTTTTGAACGTATTTACTTCTCTCGTGGTAGTGATGCAGAGATTTATAAAGAACGCAAAATGCTAGGGAAACTGTTGTTTCCTGAGATTATGAAAAGCATTGATAACGATATTGATAATACGGTATTCTCCTACATACCTAATACCGCAGAGACTTCCTTTTACGGTATGGTAGAAGAAGGTCATGCAGTTCTCAACCAGCAAAAAAGAGATTTTATTATCGCTGGAAATGGAAAACTAACGGCAGACGAAGTCGATAAAACGCTTTCGCGAAAGCTAAGAACAGAAAAAATAGCTATAAAAGATGCAAAACTTCGCACGTTTATAACAGAAGACTCTTCTCGTGATGATCTTGTAGCTCACGTTTATGATGTGACTTATGGGGTGGTGAAACCAGAAGATAATCTCGTAATAATAGACGATTCTATCGTAAGAGGAACCACCTTAAAAAAGTCCATTCTCAAAATGATGGATCGATTGAACCCTAAGAAAATAGTAGTTGTTTCTAGTGCGCCCCAAATACGCTATCCAGATTGTTATGGAATAGACATGGCACGATTAGAAGGCTTAGTGGCCTTTAAGGCGGCTCTAGCTTTGCATGAGGATCGAGGTACTTATGATATTGTAGAAAAAATCTATAAAAAATGCAAATTACAAACAGAGATGGAAGATGTAAACGTGGTGAATCACGTAAAGGATTTGTACGATCCTTTTACAGATCAAGAAGTTTCTGATAAGATAGGGGAACTACTGTCTGAAGAAGGAATAAATGCCGATGTGAAAATTATTTATCAAACCGTAGATAATTTACACAAATCCTGTCCTAAGAATTTAGGAGACTGGTATTTCACTGGTAATTACCCAACTGCTGGAGGTAATCGTGTAGTAAATCGCGCTTATATCAACTTTTTCGAAGGCAATAATGAGCGTGCTTATTAGAAAAATACCAAGTTGGTAATTAGAAATAAAAAAACCCCTAATATCAATTTATTGATTTTAGGGGTTTCCTTTTACTTAAAAAAATTACTTCCCTTCAGCATATCTTTTAGAAACTTCTGACCAGTTGATCACATTGAAAAATGCTTCGACGTAGTCGGGACGTCTGTTTTGATAATTCAAGTAATAAGCGTGTTCCCATACGTCAAGACCTAGAATTGGAGTACCACCACAGCCTACTTCTGGCATTAATGGATTGTCCTGATTAGGAGTGCCACATACATCTAGTTTTCCACCTTCATGAACACAAAGCCAGGCCCATCCAGAACCAAATTGTCCTTTTGCAGCAGCGCTAAATTGATCTTTAAAAGTTTCAAAAGAACCAAAAGAAGTATTGATCGCATCAGCCAGTTCACCAGTTGGGTGACCTCCACCGTCAGGAGACATTACTTCCCAAAACAATCTGTGGTTGTAAAAACCACCACCGTTATTTCTTACAGCTTTGTTCTGCATGTCTAGGTTAGAAAGAATGTTCTCGATAGTTTTTCCTTCAAAATCAGTTGCTTCTAGTGCAGCATTTAAGTTATTCGTATACCCCTGATGATGCTTCCCATGATGGATCTCCATAGTTTTTGCATCGATGTGAGGTTCTAGTGCGTCTTTAGCATAATTTAATTGAGGTAATTCAAAAGCCATTATATATCCTTTTTAATTAGTTAATTAATAGGGCATAAAATTAGGTACAAAAACCCAGTGGTTAAAATTATACACGTTATATTATCCTTAAAGTGTTAATTTTCGCAACAATTAATTAATATATTAAAAAGAAATAAGCTAATTTATGTTAATCTATTGGACAGACGCTCTAATGCGGTACGGATAGTATAGAATTATGGTTGAAAAGCGTACGTAACTTGATATTTGTCAAAATAGTAAACACGTAATAAATCGCTATCTCATCAATTAATTGAGCCTAGAGTCTTACATCTTACACTGCAGCAGTCTTGTGTCTTTCTTTTCTATGCTTATCTTTGACTATGTCACAACCACCTACTACTTTTTATAGTGCCAGCGCGGGATCTGGTAAGACCTATACGCTGGCTCAAGATTACCTCACGCTGCTATTTAAAAACCCCTATTCCAATGGATACCGTAAAATTCTAGCAGTCACCTTTACCAATAAGGCAGTTGCAGAGATGAAAGAACGTATTCTAGATTATCTCTATAAATTTACTTTTGACGAGTTAGAAGACGACGTTACGGGAATCGCAAATCATATTAAAGGGGAAACGGGATTAGACAGCGAGCAGTTTAAAAAGAAAGCCTGCGCAATCTTCAATCAGTTGTTGCATGATTACTCTGCATTTGATATTGTGACTATCGATTCTTTTAACCACCGAATTTTGAGAACCTTTGCAAAGGATATTGATTTGCCTGATAACTTTGAAGTAGAGTTAGACAGTGATCGGCTGATTTCAAAAGCGATACATAATCTTATTGCTCGAGCAGGTAAGGATAAAAAGCTCACGCAACTATTAGTAGATTTTTCCTTAGCAAAAATAGAAGAAGGAAAGAGCTGGGATGTGGAATATGATCTTCAAGATATTGCAAAATTAATTCGCAACGAAAACCATTATCCATTTCTCAAGAAATTAAAAGGGAAAGAGGTGGGAGACTTTTTGCGTTTTCGCGAAAACTTGTATAAGAAAATCAACGCCGCTCAAAAAGAATTGACAGAGAAAGCAAAGACACTTGTAACGGCTTCTGAAGAGATACATATTGTGCCTAAAGATTTCAAAGGTGGTTCTAGAAGTATCTTTAACGTCGTGGTTAAAGTAGCGCAAGAAGATTTTTCAGTAAAATTAGACGCTGCCTCTGTAAGAGACCTTATTGCAGGAGATTTGTATCCTAAAAATAAAGCACAAGAAATCAAAGATGCGATAGATGGACTGGCTGCAGATCTAAGAATATTTGCAGCGCTATATAAAGAACGTATGGGGACGCTTTTATTTTATAAAAATATAGCCAGCAGTCTCACGCCTTTATCATTGCTTAATGAATTGCTTTATGAGATCGATAAAATAAAAATTGCCGAGCAAATCGTTCCTATTTATGAATTCAACGCCTTGCTTGCTGAGCAAATTAAAGACCAACCAGCGCCTTTTATTTATGAACGACTCGGGGAACGTTACCGTCATTATTTTATAGATGAATTTCAGGACACCAGCCGCATGCAGTGGGAAAACCTCTCACCGCTCATAGAAAATGAACTCCAGCAGCAACGGGAAAATGAAGAAAGAGGCAGTTTGATGCTTGTGGGCGACGCAAAGCAGTCTATATATAGATTCCGTGGTGGAGATGCAGATCAGTTTTTAAGACTTCTTGACACACAAGATCTTTTTATGTTGCCTAAAAAAGAAGAAACACTAGAATTTAACTGGCGCAGTTATGATGAAATTATCAATTTCAACAACGCATTTTTTGATTCTTATGGAGATCACCTTAATAGTGAGGTCTATAAAAAATTATACAAGGAGTATTTAGAACAAAAAACCAGAGCAAAAGAAGGCGGTTTTGTACAGATAGACTTCATAGATAAAGACTTTGAAGCACCTTATGAAAATGATGATTATACGAGCGTTTACCCGTATCACGTATATCAACAGATTTTAAAAGCTCACAAAAATGGTTTTGCTTTAGGTGAGATTTGTGTTCTCGTGAGAGCAAATAAAGACGGTCATGAGATTGCAAAATATCTAGTTTCTCAAGAAATGCGTGTTGTTTCTGGAGATAGTTTACTGGTTTATGCCTCTCATAAAGTACAGTTGTTAGTGGCCTTGATGAAAATGGTGCAGGCGCCAGATCAAAAGAAGCCGCGTTTTGATTTCTTGATGGCTTATACAAAGGTTTTTCAGCTGGAGGATATACATTCTTTTGTCACAGCACATCTTCATCAAAGTTTGCTGGAATTAGGCAAGGTGTTGATGGATATGAAGGAAGATGATTTGGGGTTCGCTTTCGCGAAAGCGGCATTATTTCAAGCCACAGAGCAAGTAGCAGACTCTTTAGGATTATTCGAAGAACAAGACACCAGATTGCAGTCTTTTATGGAGTTTTTATTTGAATATACCGCGGGCTATGAGGTGTCGCTGTCAGGATTTATCGAGCACTGGGAATTGAAAAAAGAAAAATTGAGCGTACCAGCTGCAGCCGATGCTGATGCTGTGCAAATCATGACCATTCACAAGTCTAAAGGACTGGAGTTTCCAGTAGTGATTGTCCCGCATTGCGATAAAAAACTAGATGATGCAAGAAGTCCTACAGGCTGGGTTCCTGTCGATAAACAAGAGTATGAAGGTTTTGATCAGGTATACATTAATTTAAAAAAGGAAAATGAATTCTATCCAGGAGCTGCTCAAGAGGTGTACGCAAATAACCTTGCCAAAGCACAGATGGATCAAATCAATACTTTATATGTAGCATTTACAAGAGCGAGGGAGCAATTGTACATTAGCGCTAAAGAAAGCAATACCATCAATTATTCTTCACTTTTAAAAGATTTTGTGGATAAAAAAGGTCTGACTGTAAAAGTAGAAAATGGGTATGAATCGGCCACATTAGGAGATGGTAGGCGTCAATCTAAGAAAACAAATACGGAAGAAAGCGAGATGCTTACTACTTATAATGTGAATCTGGATGCGCAGCGGTTGAGTATTTCCACGAGAAAAGGCCTGCTGTGGGCTAGTGGTGCTAGTGAGGCGATTCTAAAAGGAAATGTTTTGCATGAATACCTGTCCTTAATTGAATTCTCTTCAGATTTTAAAAAGGTGGGTAAAAAGATAGATCGGGATTTCTCTTTGTCTAAAATGGAGCAAAATGAAATTAAAGGGATGATCTCAAATGTGATCCATCATGCAGAACTTGTACCTTATTATACAAAGGGTATAAAAGTCTTGAACGAGCAACCTATTTTACTTCCTTCAGGAACCAGGCTTATTCCAGATCGCGTTATTATTGTTAATGATCAAGCAATAGTTATCGATTATAAAACTGGAGCAGTATTAGATAAGCATAAGAACCAACTGGATGAATATGCAGATTTGTTAAAATCTATGAATATAATAGTGTCAGAAAAAGTCCTTATCTACACAGATACTTTAGAAATCGTTAAATGGAACGGATAAGGGCCGCAGCTTGTTATATTTGCAAAACACTAAAAAATTTATAATGTACGGATCAATTAAAGAAAACCTACAAAAAGAACTGGCAGAAATAAAAGATGCTGGACTATATAAAAAAGAACGAATCATCACTTCCCCGCAGGATGCCGTAATTACACTAGATGATGGATCTGAAGTTCTTAACTTTTGTTCGAATAATTATTTAGGACTTTCTTCTCATCCAGAAGTCATTCAGGCGGCAAAGGATACGTTGGACTCTCATGGTTTTGGAATGAGCTCTGTAAGATTTATTTGTGGCACCCAAGATATTCACAAAGAACTAGAACAAAAACTGGCAGAATTTTATGGTTGTGAAGACACGATCCTTTATGCTGCTTGTTTTGATGCAAATGCTGGTGTTTTTGAGCCATTGCTAACTAAAGAGGATGCCATAATTTCAGACACTCTAAATCATGCTTCTATTATTGATGGCGTGCGTTTGTGCAAAGCAGGTCGTTATAGATATGCAACGGCTGATATGGCAGATCTTGAAAAGCAACTTGTACAGGCTACAGAAGACGGTGCGCGCTACAAACTTATAGTAACTGATGGCGTATTTTCAATGGATGGACAGTTAGCTCCTTTGGACAAGATTTGTGATCTTGCAGATAAGTATGATGCCTTAGTTATGGTAGATGAATGTCATGCGGCTGGTTTTTTAGGTGATACAGGACGTGGTACTCTAGAGGCCAAAGGAGTTCTAGGTAGAATAGATATTATTACGGGTACTTTAGGAAAAGCCTTTGGTGGCGCGATGGGTGGCTATACGTGCGCTAATAAAGAAGTGATTGAGATTTTGAGACAACGATCTAGACCTTATCTTTTCAGTAATTCACTTGCACCTTCTATAGTAGGAGCTTCGATTAAAGCATTAGAGCTTATAGATAAAAGCACCGATCTTATTGATAAAGTGCAATATAACACTGCTTTTTTCAAAAAAAGTATGCAAGATTTAGGTTTTGATATTGTGGATGGTGAAAGTGCTATTGTCCCAGTGATGCTTTACGATGCAAAACTCTCACAACAAATGGCAGATATGCTTCTTGAGGAAGGAATTTACGTAATAGGATTCTTTTATCCAGTTGTACCTAAGGGAAAAGCAAGAATAAGAGTACAATTAAGTGCGGCACATTCCCAAAAACATTTGGAAAAAGCAATTGCTGCTTTTGAAAAGATTGGAAAAAAGTTGGGAGTTATTTAAAATTAATAACAAATAAAGGCTATTATTGGTATATTTAACTAAATTTATCGTCTGGATGCTTGCGAAAAACAAGGAACTGTTTAATTTTGCAGCGTTGTTAATTAAAAACCCCAACATGAAAAACATTTTTAAATTATTAGTTGCTGGAGCAATATTATTTTCCGCCAGCATGAGTTACGCACAAGACGAAAGCAATCGCTGGAGTATTGCTATAGGTGTCAATGCTATTGATCTTTATCCAGTAGGTGAGAAAGATCAAGCTTTAGGTGATTACTTTGATGAGTTCTTCAATTTAGATCACTATAACCTGATGACAGTACCTAGCCGTATTGAGGCAGGCTATTATGTAGGAGACGGTATCGTTGCAACAGGTGCATTTTCTGTTAATTCTATTGATACGGTTGGAGATACTAAAATCGATCAGATTTCTTATTACTCTTTTGATGGAGGGTTAAGATACAATCTTGCTGAATTATGGAATGGAGAAAGAATTAGCCCTTATTTGGGAATTGGTGGTTCTTATCAAGTACTAGATGATGAAGGTTTTGGAACATTCAATGGTACTTTTGGTTTTGACTTCAAAATTGTAAATAACATTTATGCAAACGTTCAAACTAGTTATAAGCACGCATTTGAAGATACTTTTCCAAAGCACTGGCAACACGTAGCGGGTCTTAAGTTTACTTGGGGTGCTGTAGATACAGATGGTGATGGAATTGTAGATTCTAAAGATGTATGTCCCACCGTTGCAGGTTTAGAGCAATTCATGGGCTGTCCAGATTCTGATATGGATGGAATAGAAGATTCTAAAGATGGTTGTCCTGATGTATTTGGTCCAGCTGAAACTAATGGATGTCCTGATACTGATGGAGATGCTGTACTTGATAAAGATGATAAGTGTCCTGATACTGCAGGTCTTGCTGCCCTTATGGGTTGTCCTGATGCTGATGCTGACGGTGTTGCTGACGTAGATGATAATTGTCCTACAGAGGCTGGTCCAGCTTCAAGACAAGGTTGTCCAGTAAAAGATAGAGATAATGACGGTGTCGAAGATGATATGGATAAATGTCCTGATGTTGCAGGTATTGCAGATTTAAAAGGTTGTCCAAGACCTGTTCTACCTACAGTAGAAGTACAAGCTCAATTAAATGAGTATGCTAAAACCATCCTGTTCAACACTGGTAAAGCTTCTATTCAAGATGAATCAGCTGCTACGTTAGCTGATATTACTGCTATCCTAACTAAGTATCCTTCAGCTAAATTTGCAATTGAAGGCCATACAGATAGCGTAGGTAGTGCAACATCTAACGAAAAACTTTCTAACGATCGTGCTCTTTCTGTAAAAGAATACTTAGTGAAGAACGGTATTGATGAACTTCGTTTAACTTCCGAAGGTCTTGGAGAAACTAAGCCTGTTGGATCTAATGCCACTGCAGCTGGAAGAACACAAAACAGACGTGTTGAAATTAATCTTGCCAAATAAGCTGGATGAAAAGAACATTTTAATTTATTTAAAAAGCCACTCTGAAAAGAGTGGCTTTTTTTAATCTAAATTTATTCTTAGAGATACAGATTTTGAACCTTATATCAAATGGAACAGCAAATGTCGTTATACATTTTTTTTACCTAAACGAGTTCAGCACAGGCTTTTTTTATTTTTCGCCTTGTTAATGTAAAAAAATAATCCAATTTACTATACCGCCAGCTAACATTTAAATGGGTCTTACAAATAAACCAGTCCTAAATATATTTATTTCTATGATCAGAGTAATCCTTATATTCTTATGTTGCATTTGTTTTATTCCTTGTAAGACTGATTCAAAAGAGATAAGATCTGCTTGAGGATCAAGTTTAAGAGAAAAAATGGAACAACTCTTTCAAGAAGAAATTGTGCTTACATAGACTGAAGCTTTCAAGTCTTGTTATTTGTTTAAAGCTCTTGAAATGAGCAACAAAGAGGAAATATATCTAATCGGTCCAAGAGCATCATTTTACAAAGGTTATAATGCTTCTATACCTAAATATTTCGAAGAAATGGACAGTCTCTATTTTGATACGGTTCTTAAAGCTTATTTAATATCTAGAGCATATGAATTGAGCGCTTTTAAAAGTAGAGCTTCTATTATTTACAATGTTCAGGTCATTAGTCGTTTTGATAATAATCACTTAAAGGCTTTTATGGTCTGGAAGACTTTTTTTAGCTATGATATTGCATGAAGTAGGAATAATACCTTTGAGTCGTTCTAATGAGATCAATAAAAGGAACAAATAAAAGCCTCCAATATCATATTGATATTGGAGGCTTTTATTTGTTCCGCTATAGTTATTGCGAAAATTATACCTAATTAGTCACTAGTCAAAGAGATGTTATCAAGTTCATAAGTACCATCTGTAGCTGGATCACCACTTCCTATGTACTTAAAAGCTATCGCACCGGTTCCTGTAATACAGTCTAAAGATACATTTTGAGAAAACACCCAGTTGCCAAAGTTTTCGCTGTCACTAACGATTACTGGGTCTGACATAGGTTCCCATGCAGCGGTGGCTACACCGGCAGCTGTACCATCCCAGTCACTACTATAAAGAAGTTCCATGGAAGAACCATCTGCAAAACTATTAGAAGTTTCAAAAGAGAATACCTCACCAGTTTGTGCATCAAAATCAAATTGAGGAGTTATTAACCAGGCAGCAGTACTTACATCTCCAGATCTAAAAGATCCACAATTGACACTTTTTCCCAAAGAAGCATTTGCCCCAGAAGCGGTGTAAACTTCCCATGTTTGCGTTCCTGCCTCTTGGAAATTCGTCCATCCTGAAGGCATGGCAGCAGCTCCTGTAGATTGAGTTTCAAAGTTCTCTGATAATAGCACATTAGATCCAGCAGCACTTACCGTGCCGCAGGCAACTATAGCAAAGTCACATCTCACACTTGCATCAAAATTGAAGTCATCTGGTGAATTTATAGCTATCACAAAGAATTCATCTCTAAAGTCTCTTTGTAAAATAGCCGTTATCGAACCACTTCCTTCAGGAAGCGTTAGTGATTTAAAGTCAGAAAAAGTACTGGTTTCCATTCTTATTGGGGCAGCAAAAAAATCACCACAAGTCTGTACGAATCTTACACCGTCAAACTGATCTGTAGGTTCAGAGGCAAATGTTCTGTTCGATGCAACATCAGCGTCTGTGAACTGAGCCTCCGGTAATTGGATTAAAGTAAGTAGTTTTTCTGTTCTAAATTCAGAAGGGCCAGAAACTGGGGTAGGAATAATGTTAAAGATTTCGCTGTCTCTTAATACAACTGATTCTTGCAAAGCAGGGGCGATTTTTTCAATTGTACCATTCCCGTTAATACCGAGCACAGGTACTCCATTAGACATTCCAGCTGTTAGTCCGTCAAGTTTGATATAAACTCTTTGTCCTATTGCATAAGAAGTAAACAGCGGACTGTTATCAATAAGTATTTTAATACCGGCAGTTGGATTTTCAATCGCGTCCTGTATAATTAACTCTTCAAAATAGTTTCCAGCTTCATCACTAGAGATAACAAACCCTTCTATAAATTGATCGTTATTTGGATCAAAAGTAACAAGTCCCGTCTGTGCTTGTCCTATCTGTCCTACTACAGAAGAAATGTTTATTAAATTTGCTGGTGCTTCAATGTCTACGGCTGCTGTATCTGGCAGGTTGAAGTCATCATCCTCCACACAAGAAAAGGTGATTACTGATAATACAGCAATCGCAAAAAGTTTATTAAAATTTTTCATTTCGTTATTTTTATATAAATTCATCATTGCTTATTAAAATCTTAAATATATGTTTAGGTAATAGGTGGTTCCATTACCAAAGAAATAGCGTGGTGCAAATACTTCTTGCTGGTTATTAGCGTCATCTCTAGTAGATCTAAAGTTTGAGTTGCGAGATTGCTCAAAGCCTCCAGTTTTGTATTCTTGATCAAATATATTATTGATAGTCGCAAAGAAACCCACATACTTATCGGCTATTCTCCAAGATTTACCACCTATTACATTCCATAACATATAGTTCTCAAATTGTTCTTGCTTTAAAAGTTGGTTAGCTACTTCTTGATCAAAGTCATTGAACTCGATGCCATCATAATCTTGTCTAAAGTTAGCGCTTCTTCTCAAATTACTGATATCAGAATAACCATTGGCAAAGTAGTTTGCCGTAACTCCTATATTCCAGTAATCTGGATCTCTGTATTCAAAGCCTATTTGTAAGGCTGTTTCTGGCCCGCCTGCTACATGGTAGTCCTTAAGACTAGTAGTTCCGTCACCGAAGCTAAGTTGTTCACCAGCAAAGTCATCGCTAGTTAAATAAAGATCAGGGTTGTTGGTATACACATTCTGTCCAAAAGCTGCAGCACCTTTTAATTTAATAGTAGGAGTAACTTGTACTTCTAGGCCTAGCTCCATTCCTGCGTTGCGTCTTTCTATATTAGTCATTACTTCTTGTACAAAAGCACTTCCGTCATCTAGAGGTAGTCCGGTAAGGTCTTCGGTAAAGTAGAATCCTACATCTGTGCCATTTGTAAACTGAGTGTAATACGCCGTTAATCTCGCTTTAACAATAGGAGTGGTATATATGTAACTTAAATCTGTACTGTAAGATTTCTGAGATTCTAGTCCGACTATAGTTTCATTGTTCTGTCTTGCGTTACTGAAAGAATTTCTAATAGTTGGGGCCTGAGAAATATAGGCCGCATTAAAATCAAAGAATTGCTGTCCAGATATTTTATAGGTAGCACCACCTTTAAAGCCAAAGTCTGTAAACTCTAGCAGTTCACTTTTACCAAAAGATTGAGCACCTAAAAAGTTACCATTTTCATATTTACCATTTCGTTGGTAAGTTGTCCTAGTGACATTACCAGCAATAAAGAAATCTACTTTTTTAGTCTTGAATTGTGTTTGCACAAAACTAGCGATTACGTCGGCATCGATGTCATAATTGTATTTGTAACGATCACCGATTCCTGCAATACGATTAGGAGTTCTAACGTTGGACTGAGCTGCTTCGTTAAAACCTAGATTAACTCCATTACTTGAAATTTCATCAGAGAAGAAATCTATATCTAAGAAACCAGATCCTCCTAGAAGGTCATGGATCATCGCATAGTTTTCACTATTTAATTTACGATACCTAACACTACCAGTAAAAATGATGTTCTCCGTAAGGTCTGCAGTTAAAATTGTATTTACAGAAAGTTGCTTGTCATCTATACGGTCTTCTTGAATAGCATAAAGTGAATTTCTTCCTCTAATTTGCAGTCCCCTATTTGCCTCATATAGAGATCCCCAATTCAGTTGACCATCATTAACAAATCTTTGTTGCGCTAGGTAAGCATATTGAAAGTCAATCGGGTCCTGACCATTCCTTAAAAAATAACTCGGTAAATTCTGGTAGTAGTCAGGATTGGGGTTTCTGGCGCCTCCTTCATAATAATCTTGACCTTGTAAAGTTCCTAATGTAGTACCACCATTATCAATACGAGTGTTTCCTATTTTACCAAATTGATAGCCTAGGTTAGTGTTTAATTTGATTTTATCACTAATTTTCCAGTAATGATTCAACATAAAAACAGGCTCTTCGATCTCTCTTATTCTACTGTTGCGTTGAGCATTATTTTGAGTTCCCCAAAAGGGATTGTATTGGATCCCTTTTAAATCTCTTATTTCCTGAGTCATTGCCGTACGGCGACCTCTTCTGTTAGGAGTATACAGTCCCGTAAAATTCAAGGAATGGGCATTGTTTAATTTTTTTTCCACAGAAATACCTAACGAATTAGCATCGTATAAGGTTCCATCAGTATAACCTTCTTCACCAGCTCTCCTAGAAGCATTGATAGCAAAAGACCAGCCGTTATTTAACAATCCAGAACGGTGTGATACCATAAAACGACCTCTATAACTTCTGTTAGAACTCGCGTAAGATATTTGAGACCCCGCACGTTGTTGTGAAGCCCTCATATCTATACTTTGTACACCTGCATAACCACCGAAGCTGTTATCGGCAGCAGTTAGTCCCATGGTAAAGTTCTGATTGCGTTGTAAATCGTTAACTCCACCCCAGTTGCTCCATTGTGGCCTTCCAGAGAACTGCTTGTTCATCTCGATACCATTAATGATGACTTTGCCATCTTCACTATTCAAACCTCTAGGTCTAAAGAATGTGGCGCTGAAATCAAATGCTGCAGCTCTTAAAAACTGATCTCTTGTGGCCTGTAACAATCCAGAAACATTGTTTGCTGCATTCTCGTCATCGGCCAGATCGTTTTCTGTTAAAGAGATAATTCCTTGCGACTGTGTTATATCAGAATTATCCATCTGTAAGTAGAGTGGATCGATATTTACAATATTAATAAGGTCTATTACTATGGGAATAGTTTTAGTATAGAAGCCATTTCTACTTACAGAGATCTTTTGATCTCCTAAAGGAATTGCACCGGTAATGACAAAATATCCGTCTGCACCAGTGGTTGCATTAAATTTGGTTCCCAGTACATTAATGGTTACGCCAGGGATCGCTTCCTCGGTACGGTCATCGATAACTCTACCTTTAAGCAGTTCTTGTGCAGTCCCTAAGGTAGATACCAGCATAAAAACACCTAAAAGAAGCTTGTTAAGTTGTTGATTAATCATTTGATACTATTAAGATTTCATTTAGAAAACCGGTAATATTACGATTTTCTAATGAGTTCCGTACCTTTGAAGCGCAATTTGTAATTAACTTTACATTAACATAACTTTTGATATTTAATAAAAATGTTTAAAAAATTAATAATGAGTGTTTTATGTGTTTTCGCTTTCGCGAAAGCGTCACAAGCACAAACTACCTCTAAGGCAAAACAGTACAAAGTAAAGACGATTGCTTTTTATAATCTCGAAAATTTATACGATATCGAAGACGATATCACAATAAATGATGAAGCCAGTCCGATTATGGAAATGGCCGAAGGTGTTAGAGCCGAAGTGTACCAGAAGAAACTCACTTCTATGGCACGTGTGATGCGTAAAATAGGTGCTGACAAATCACAATCTGCTCCATCAATTTTAGGCGTTTGTGAAGTGGAAAACAGAAAAGTATTGGAAGATCTTGTGAACCACCCTTTGCTTATTGAGTTTGATTACGGGATTGAGCATTACGACTCACCAGACCGTCGTGGTATCGACACAGGACTGTTGTACAAGAAAAGCGATTTTAAAGTATTGAATAGTCAGAGCAATGAATTACTTATCTATAGAGCAAGTACGGGCAAACGTATTTATACGCGTGACCAGTTAGTAGTAACTGGAGAGCTGGACGGTGATAAAATGAGTTTTATCGTAAATCACTGGCCATCACGTAGTGGAGGCGAGCAAAAGAGTCGTGCCTCTCGTGTGTCTGCCGCAGCTTTGAATCAAAAAGCTATTGATTCCCTTCACAGTATTGACGCTATGTCTAAAATTTTTGTAATGGGAGATTTAAATGATGATCCTACTAACGACAGTGTTCTTGTAACTCTTAATGCTCAAAAAGATAGAGAAGACGTACGTCCACAAATGATTTACAATCCCTACATTCAAATGTTAAAGGACGGATATAACACGCTCGCATATCGCGATGCAGGAAATATTTTTGATCAGATTATGTTTACTTACCCATTGTTAAATGAGGCAAATCAAAGTGGCTATCGGTATTATCAGGCTAATATCTATAACCCAAGTTTTATGACTAATAAGTCGGGAAGATACAAAGGGTACCCTTTACGTAGCTTTGCAAATGGCGGCTTTACCGGCGGTTTCAGCGATCATTTTCCCGTCTATGTTTACCTAGTTAAAGAAATCACAGAAACAGTACAAACAAAGGTCACATCAAATAACAAATAGAAGTTACCTCTTTCATTATATAAGTAAAGCGCCTTGATAGAGGCGCTTTTTAGATTTTACCACAGGCCACATTAAAAATGATAAAAAGCATCTTCAATATGCTCCAGCTTTATTCCAGCTTTATTTTTAATAATCGCTACGATATCAAACCGTACGTCTACATCATCTTCTACAAAATTCTCTACATAATGATTTGCTGTTGCGACCAGTCGTTGGATCTGCCCACTTTTTAAAAAATCTTGTGGATTGCCAAAGTCTGGTGTAGATCTTGTTTTTACCTCTACAATAACCACTACATCTTTCTTACGAGCAATGATATCAATCTCCCCTTTTTGAAAGGTGTAATTGCGTTTCAATATGTTATATCCAGTCTTCAATAAATGCAAAGCTGCCATCTCTTCTCCTTCGGTTCCTAAATCGTTATGCTCTGCCATTCTACGGAGTGAATTTTATGGTTTCCGGTAAAATTTCAATAGTCATTTCTCTGCCTAGTTGTAAAGTTCTATGGTCTATAATATGTCCAGCAGGAAAATTAAAGACGACCGGATAATCATAAGCTGCGGTGAGTGAGAGAATGATTTCTACTGCGTTCTTACCAAAAGGAATTTCATGATCATTCATATCTATCATGCCGCCTACGAGCAGTGCCTTTAAATTATTCAACTTTCCGGCTCTTTTAAGCGAGTACATCATACGTTCGATATGATATAAATATTCATCGACATCTTCTATAAATAGAATCTGATTTTCTGTTTTAGGAAACGTATCGCTACCCAGCATGCTGTACAATATGGACAGGTTTCCACCTACAACCGGCGCTTTGATAACTTGATGTGGTACTAGATAGCTATTTTCAATAATTATGGTTTGGCTTTCGCCAAAAAGTGTTTTCCTCAAACTCTCAACACTAATCTCGGGCTTTTGAGCCAACTCCAGCGGCATAAAACTATGAACACTGGTAAACCCTTGAGATTGTAATTTGCCATGAATCAACGTCACATCTGAGTAACCGATGATTATTTTGGGTTCCGCTTTCGCAAAAGCAGAAAAATCAGTAGCGTCGATCAACTGCACAGTCCCATATCCACCACGAGCAATCCATATAGCTTTAATTTCAGGATCATCGATCGCTTGCTGAAAATCGGCTAATCGCTCCTCTTTTGTTCCACCAAATTGATGTTCCTTTTTACCAATGGTCTTGCCATAACTCACCCGCAAGCCCCAAGATCTTAGAAGGTTTTTTGCAGGTACAAGTTCACTTTCTGAAGCACTTCTTGCAGTACAAAGTATGCAAATACGATCGCCTTTTTTAAGGTAAATATCTGGTTTATAAATCAATGAAATTTTTATTTGGATACAATTTAAACTATTTTAGCTGGTCAAAGTCAAAACACTAAGTTAGTATTTTATATGTATCCTTGATATTGTTACAGCGTAAAGACTTTTTAAATGCGAACTTGCACAACCTTCTAATTAAAAAAAATGGAAACACTTACTTCCTGCAATACGGCATCGCTCGCGATGTATACAGGTACTGCTGCAAACCCATGGGATATAAAGAAAGTACGCCACACATTAAGAAGACTAGGATATGGCCTTAATCAGGCACAAGAGGCGATCGCTCTGACTCAAGTTCCTGATGTATTTATAGAAAACTATATCAATACCGCCGCAAATTATGCGGTTACTCCAGCGCCATCTTGGGCATTTTGGGGTCGAAGCGATTATACAAATTTTAATACAGAGCGTAATGCTCAGGTTCAAGAATGGTATATTCAGGTATTTAATGATACCCTGAATCTTAATCTTAGAGCAAGAATGACCTTGTTCTGGCACAATCATTTTGTAACCAAGTTAGAAAATTATAATGCTCCTAGCTGGATGTATCAATATTACAACTTGTTACAAACGCACGCATTGGGTAATTTTAAAACACTCGTTAAAGAAATGGGTAAAAATGAGTCCATGCTGGTTTTCTTAAACGGTGTATGGAACAATAAATTCAGTCCAAATGAAAACTACGCTAGAGAGCTGCTAGAACTTTTTACTCTGGGAGAAAATAACAATTACACACAGACAGATATTGTTGAGGCAGCTAGAGCCCTAACGGGATATAATAACTACACAGAAATCGGCGCGCCTATAGGGTTTCAACAAAATAGATTTGATGACACCTCCAAAACTATTTTGGGAGCTGCTGCAAATTTCAACCACGATACTTTAATAGATCATTTATTTGCGGTGCGAGCTCCTGAAATCTCCGACTTTATAGTAAAGAAAATTTATAGCACTTTTGTAAGTCCTGAATTACCAGCACAAAGTATCATAGATCAACTGGCGCTGACATTTAGAAATGCTAATTGGGAAGTGCTACCCTTAGTAAAACAGCTGTTTAAAAGCGAGCACTTTTTTGATCCTAATGCAAGCGCAACGGTGATTAAAGATCCTTTGGATTGTTTAGGGATGTTTGTTAAGGAAGCCAACTTTAATTTTCCACAAGCAAATTTGAATACGCTATTTTATTATTCTTCTATTTTAGGTCAACAATATTTCAATCCTATAGATGTTGCTGGATGGCAAGGAGATCGAGATTGGATCAATAGCAGTACGATTACAGGAAGGTGGCAGGCGCAGGAATACATCATGTGGACCATGTGGAATATAGATCAAGAGTTATTTAGAAATATAGCCTTGGATTCTTCTTCATCAATGAATGATCCTGATGCAATCGCAAGAGATATTATAGATCGATTTGTGCCTAAAAGTCTTTATACCGCTTCTGATTATGCACTAGCAACAACGGTTTTTAAAGGAGATGTACCTGAGAATTATTACACCAATATGCAATGGGACCTCAATTGGGGCTCCGTTCCTTATCAGGTAATATTATTGTTACAGCATATTTTTAGAATGCCAGAATTCCAACTTAAATAATAGCGCTATGTGTAAACCTAATAACAAAGACCAAGACCCAAATTCACAGGCACACCACGACGAGCATGAATCTTGGAATAGAAGAACTTTTTTACAAGCACTTGGAATAGCTGGTGCCGGAGCATTTACCTTAGGAGGTTCACAGATATCTAGCGCCATGGCATCGCCTGTTACAGCGGCACTTGCGGCAAGCACCAATGATCGAGTACTTGTTTTAGTGCGACTCAAAGGTGGGAATGACGGGTTGAACACTATTGTTCCTGTTTATGATTACGGCACTTATGCGGCTAACAGGGCAAGTATCGCTTTGCCACAAAATTCCTTATATAATTTGAGTCCAGACTTTGGCTTGCCTTCTTTTATGAGCTCGCTACAATCTAGATGGGGAAATGGAGAGATGAAAGTCGTTCATGGAGTGGGTTATCAAGGACAAAATTTGTCCCATTTTAGATCCAGTGATATATGGGCAAGCACAGAGCCAGCTGCTGTAGAAGAAACAGGCTGGATGGGAAGGTTTTTTGAAAACGAATTTCCCAATTTTTTATTGAGTCCGCCAGCGGTGCCACCAGCGATACAAATAGGTAGTTTAGGGAATTTAGCTTTTGAAGGATCACAGACTAATTATGCCTTTTCTGTCGCAGATCCACAGCAACTCTATAACCTCGCCCAAAACGGCTGGCAACACGATGCTGTAAATGTGCCACCCTGCACTTATGGAGATCAATTGAGCTTTTTAAGGTCTATTACTAACAATACCTTTCAATATGCTGGAGTCATCAATAACGCTTATCAGGCAAGTTCCACGCAAGCTACTTATGGAAATCATAGCATAGCAGAGCAGTTTTCGATAGTGGCGAGATTGATCAAAGGGCAACTAGGTACAAAAGTATATATGGTCACCTTAGGTGGCTTTGATACCCATGCAAATCAGGCGGGAACACATGCAAACCGCATGCAAAAACTCTCTGAATCAATCGATGCTTTTTATAATGATCTTGCTGCTTATGGAAATCAAGATGAGGTGCTTTGCATGACCATTTCAGAATTCGGTAGGCGCGTAGAAGAAAACGGTTCTAATGGAACAGATCACGGTGCCGCAGCGCCTATGATGCTTTTTGGCGGTGGCTTAAACGGAAACGGATTTATAGGAGCGCATCCTAGCCTGACCAACCTGGATGCCAATGGCAACATGATTTACAGTACAGATTTCAGAGATATATATTCCACGGTGATGAAAGAATGGTTATGCATTCCACCGTCTATAGTTGATCAGGCGATGCTCAATGGTAATTTCAACACTATACCTTTGGGTTTCAATTGCACCACAGCTGGAGTAGACCGCTTTACCGATAGAGATTTTACTCATTTTGTGATCCATAAACCACAACAGGTGAGTTTGCATCTACAGCTAGAAAGCGGCCGCAAACTGGACATACGTATTTATAATATGCTGGGTCAGGAAGTAGGCCAGCTGGCAAATCAATATTTCTTACCCGGCGTTCATGAGATTGATATCAAGGAGGCGTTGCAGTCCAGGATGTCCTCTGGTCAATACATTTATAAAATTGAAAGTGCTGGAAAGCAGTACAGCAGTCAGTTTGTGATGAATTAATTAATTGAGTTACACACTTAGCATCTGTTTTATATCTTTATGATAAATTGGTTTAGCTATGACCATTCTTTCTATTGTTTTATGGAATATGGTCTGTTTGGATTGAGATCGATTAATTCTAAAACAGAA
>Ga0222644_1000070_pt1 | contig 58056 bp, 71 predicted proteins | sample AntAcemetagen291_FD_179800 | JGI IMG/M metagenome (GOLD analysis project Ga0222644, IMG submission 179800) | Saline water microbial communities from Ace Lake, Antarctica - #291 | ecosystem: Environmental > Aquatic > Non-marine Saline and Alkaline > Saline | place: Antarctica: Ace Lake...
CTGCTCCTTCAATTGAAATATTACATTCAAAGCATTCTTCTTTATCTTTATATAATCTGTACATGTACTACGTTAGTATGTTTATGTATTATAAATATGGAGTATTCATCAAGTACGTTACTTTGTTTAGTTTAATACTGTGTTTTCTAAGACTCTTTCTCCCTCTAACTGTAGGTCAAGAGATAATAACGTACATAGGTTACAGAATACTTCTGGTGTTCTTAAACATAACTGTACTAAGTCTTCATCTGCTACGTGTTTAAACATTTCTTTTAGTTCCATAGATTAGTTAAAGTACTCAGTTAGATTTTCTCTTAGTACTACTCTCTTTAGGTTTTTTACGTAGGTTGGACTTTCTGCGTAAGACTTTCCTAAGGCTTTATAGTACTGCTTCTTCGTTTTTGCTTTATTCATATAACGGGCTTGGTAGAATGCGTAATCATATACAGACTCCTTCCAGTTCTTATAAAATGCATGATTATACCTTGTACCTTGAGCAGTTCTTATTCTAGCTGCTGCTTCACGCATTCCAAAAAGGTTATTGTTAACCTTATATATCTTACTTTCCCAGTGACCAGTTTCTAGTATCGACTGTGCTAATACTATTGATGGGAACCGTACATGTAGGTCCTTGAGAAGTTTTATTAGATTAGCTTGGCTAAAAGTATCAGTGTTTACGTATACAGTGTCATATTGAGTTTTAACATGTGCTTCACTAAAAGCATTTACTTGTTGAGTCACTCTGGATGCTCCTACTATAATACAAATAATCCCTAAAATTAATAGTGTTGTGGTTTTACTTTTAAATAACATAACTTTATTTTTCTTTTATCTATTACTTAATATAAGCAAAATACATCTTGAAAACAACTATTATACAAACTATTGTAATATAATCTGCTTATCCGGGCTTACTTATATAATCCTCTGGTTCTTCTTTCTGTGATAACCCTAACTTTTCATACATTTCCTGCTGGTATTCGTCAAGTTCCCATGTCGGTTCAGTGCCGTGTGTATCTTTTGCGGCATAGTCCTCTATGTGTATGATTTCTTTTGGTGTAAACATATTACCAACTGTAAGGAAGTAGCAGTTATAACATATAAGTTGAATATTAGCTAACAGGTAGTTTGATTTATTACCGTCTAAGAAGTTTAGAAGTAGAGGCATTTTATAATCCGTAACTCTTCTCTCTGCCATCTTACACGTAATACACTCTTCTGCTATAAATCCCTCTGCGATAAGTCTATGCTTTATCTTTTCAGGTTTAAAAGAGTGCGGGGTAGCTCTCCCTTCTATAATGTCCATTAAGCTTATAACATCATTCTTCCTCTTAGCATTCAAGTACTTAGGAATACCTTTTCCGTGTTGGTTTAAATGTTGCTCAAATAGGTTATTGTAACCTTCCTCTGTAGCGTCATAAAACTTTGCCCACTTTTTATAGTGAGGGTATGAGACAGATAAATACCTAGCTCCAGCTCTGTTGGACTGAGTTTTACTCATAGCAGTTAGCATCTGCTCTTTGCTTAGGTCCTTACGTGGTCTTCCTTCTGATGGCATCCTTAATTTAATCTTCGTTTTTTACTTCATCCTTAAAGATATGTTTATACTCGTTATGATCTAGTATTACTGTCTCCTGGTATGTATTATCTCCCTTACCTTTAGTTATAGTTACCGGTCTTTTAGGTTTTACTGTAGAACATTCTACACACACCTTAGTGTTCGGGAGGGCTTTGAGTCTCCCCGGTGCTATCTCTTCACCGCATCCATTACAACTTTGCATAAGTATTTTTATTTTATTATTCACTTGTATATATATAGGCGTAAAGTTCAGATGAGTCTTTAAAGGTATATGATTCACCGTCCCCGTCTTCATCTACCCACTTCAAAATTTCCCCTTTACTACCTTTCCTGCTGTGAAGATACCACCAAACTACATCTGCTATTTCTGGTTCACTTGTAAAGTCTATTAGGTCTTCAATAGCATCCCAGTATGGATTTACTAACGTACTTGTGTCGACTCCATGCTCTCGAAGCATAGCTCTTTCACTATCTATTAGCTTCTCTAAACAGTCTATAAGATTGCAGAATCCTTTCTGCTCACCTTCGCTATTTCCTTCTAACTTCTCTGTAACTAATTTTACACCGAGTAGCTTTTCTAAATTACTTTTTATAAAGTTATCGTCTGTCATGTCTTTACTACTCGTAAGCTAAATAATTCTAGGAAGTTTGTTACTGTTAGATTCTTTGTTTGAGCAAAAGTTTCAATAGCAGTTGTCATGTTAGGAAACTCTTTAACTGATATCATCTCTTCTATAGCTTCTCCTTTAATGTAAAATCCAATATTCATATATTTTCTATTAATTTTTTAATTTCACCACACTTAGTATAGTCTTCATCCTCTTCTGCGTACCGTAGCATAGTGTATAACAGGTCTCTGTACTGATTCTTCTTTATTACATAGTCTTGGTTATGGTAAGGGATTCTAAACGCTATAAACCTATCTTTACCTTTCTCAATAGCAGTTAACAAGTTTACGTATAAAGTACTAGTCAGCACTTCTCTAAAAGAATCACCGTTGAGAGACTCTATAACTGCATCTCTCAGTTCTTGATCCTCTTCCCCTCCTAGTAATTCTATATCTAGGTATATAATAGGTGTATCTTCTTTCATGGCTATAAATATAGTTACTTATTAGGTCTCATACAACTATTAAGTTATTTTTATTAACTTAGATTAATTAAACTATTCTGGTATTCATTCATTTTTGATATAGTGATTGTTAAACTTCCTATTGTAAAGCTACCTACCTCACCACTATCTTTAATAATACGGGATAGTATTTGTAGAGTATTTAGATCTTCTTGAACAAACGTATTACCGTCTACCTTTACTAAAATCTCATTAGTCTTCTCAGCTTCTAAAGGTTTTACCCTTTCATTCAAGTCTATGATAGTATTAGGCTGTTCCTCTTTAATATAATTTTTAATTAGAGTTGGCATGTTTCCTTCATCGACATAAATCGTATCACACCAAGGTTCTAATACTTCTAAAAGACCAGGGTACCCTTTTAAAACTACTATTCCGATATTGTATTTAGGAGGTACGATAGGTTTCATTAACGAATCGTGCATTACGAAATGCCCCCACTTCCGTATAAAGTTACGGGTTGATCTTTTATTCTGTGCTAACCATTCTGGACTATCCTCATATATGGACTTTGCTTTGTCTACTGTATTTCTCCTACTCCCTCTACAGGTCATATGATAAACTGTACCATGCCAGGTCTGTACAAAGGTTATACCGTCTAGCAAAAACCTATTAAAAATATCCGAGTCTTCTTTTGACTGCGGTGCATATAAAGGATCATGTCCTCCAATAGATTGAAAATCTTCTACGTAAAAAGCCCAGGGAGCAAATATACCTTCAGTTGTATCTTGCTCAGGGAAAGCATTTGATAAGTACTTTAGTAATTCTTCTTCTTTAAATTCTTCAGGCTCTACTCCGAAGTCTTTTAAAATCTTCTCAGGTCCGTCAGGATGCAGTGGAGGTTCGATACGAGTTAGTGATACGATTGTACGAGGTTTTAGTTCCATTTCAATAGCATCTAACGCACCAGGACATAAATACATGTCAGCATGGTATATCATTGCTATTTTATTAGTAGCTACTTCGTTGATTAGAGTATCGTAGAGTATAGTATGTCCTAATCTATCAGGGCCTGGGTTTCTATGTGCTTTGAATAACGGGTCTTTATCCATCATTTCTAGACACCAGTCCCAAGTACCGTCTGAGGAGGCATCATCTGCAACACATATTTCTACTTCATGTCTTCCTTGGTGTTTACGGATAGAATCGTAAGACCATTTGAGATATTTTAGATTGTTCCTTCCGGGTTGAATTAGACTTATTTTCATTGGTTTTTATATTGTCTTATAGTTCTATGTTAAAGTATTTCTTAGCGTAGAGTTTCCTAACTTCTGGGTAGAAGTCTATGTCTCTACCAACACGTTTCCAGCACCTACCGTCTTTACCTAGTATTATGTCGCTATTCTCTAAAGGCTCTTTTCTCAGGTCTACAGGTTCCCATTTTTTATGGTGAAATTGTATTCCGTTCATTTCAAGATGGGGGTTAGAGTTAATATTATTTCTACTTCCAGCATCATCTTCATTACCTGTTATTGTAGACTTCCCTATTATCTTATGTTTTGAATATGGAGAGTTACAGAAGTATGTAAAGTTATCGCTCCTATCGTGTAAGGATGCTACTTTGTTTAGGAACGGCTTAATAAGTTTAATGTGGTAGTCTGGAAATATTAAGTGTTTAGGCATTTTAGTGTACGGGGAATATTCTAACAGTTCAACTGTTCTTAAGTACCAGTCGTCATCTTCCATACTCGGATAGTACCTATACCTTTCATCCCACCATCCCATCCGAACAATAGTTTTTTTATGTAAAGCAATACAGTTGAACGAGTTTAAGTGTATCTGTTCTAGTTGAGGTTTTGAACTAAGTATGTTATTTAGTACTTGAAACCAGTCCTCATCGAAAATCATATCGTCACAGGTTAGTATTACCCAGTCTGTTTTACTTTCCACTGTGACACGGTTCCAGGCCTTAGTTAAACCCTCATTTTCAGGATTATAAATAACCCTTACGTTTGAAAAGTTCTTATCAATCTCTTTAATGTCTTCTAAGTCTTCTCCTGTTGTATTATTATCGAATACGATAATGTTAAATAACGGCGACAGGGACTCGATACATCTCTTAAGAGCTTTTCCCCGGTAATAACTTACAATTCCTATTGTTATATCTTGCTCTTTCATTTTGTAAATATTGATATAGAGGGCCAGTTTGAGTTTAGTACTTTATAACCTACCTTCTCCTTTACTGAATTTATAGGTGTATATTTGTAAGTCTTCATCCATTCTACGTCATCTCTTTGTTTACTACCGCCTTCGAAAATAACGGTACTTCCGTTAGGAACAGCTTCGTATGTTTTAGCTATAGTATCTCCGGTGTTAGAGATATCTAAATGCAGGAGGTCGAAAGGTTCTGGTTCTCTAAGCCACTCGTAATAGTCTTGATGCTTAAATTCTACGTACTCACTTAGGTCATGGTTCTCTAAGTTTCTTTTTGTTTCCTCTAGAGTTGTATGTTTATATTCGTAACTCTCCCATAAGTCATAACAGTATATTTTACCTCTCCCTAATTGTTTTAAAGCTAAAGCTATTGATACTGTTGAATAACCGTATAGACATCCAAATTCAATTACTTTAAGGGGTTTTAATTCTAAAATAGTTTCATACAGAGTCTTACCTAGGTTATTTTTAGAGTAAGATGATGTAATTTGTATAGGCGAGTACATTTTTACTTAGTTGCAACTGTTTTTAACATAGGGTCTCTATCTCCTTTCCAATTCCACTCAGTAACTATAGTATCTGAGAAACCTAACTTTGTCATCATAGCATGTATTTTAGGAGAAGTATAGCAGTTCTGATGATATTGACCTTCACCGTGTTGACTTCCAAATAACATTGCTGTAATGTATCCCCATCTATTATCTTGATTATATGAATATGTGCCGAACCAGTGTTGTTTATTAATATCTTTCTCTTCAAGACTGTAGAAGTCTTTCCAGTCGTCTTTCGCTGCTAACCATGCTATGACTACCTTTTCAAAATTAGGTACAGAGAATTCTATTTTACCTCCTGGTTTTAATACTCTTTTAATTTCTTCGAATATTTTCTTCTCTTCGATAAAGGATAAATGTTCTATAAATCCATCTGCTATAATTTCATCTACTTCCCCATCTCTGTAAGGTAGGTTGAACACATCATAGTTAAATATCTTAGCATCATAAGGAAATTCTAAGTATGGGTACCTTTTCCTAATAACTTCCATACTGTCTTGATCGATGTTAACATAACCCTCTAATAGGTTAGAAGCACATCCTAAATTTAATTTAATCATATTAATATCCTTTCTTTATTGTCTTAACTATATATTCTCTCTCTTTATCAGTTACCCACCACCCTACAGGTATAGATACTACTTTCCCAATCGTTTTCTCTAACGTAGGTAAACTCGACCTAAACTCCTGTAAGCAGCTATGCTGATCGTTCCTTTCATGAACTTGTGATACAGTTATACCATTGTTTTTCATATGTTTTGTAAAAGCATCTCTATCTTCTACTAGTAAACTATATATCCAGAAAGCAGATTCCATGTTACTATGTCGTTTTAGTAATGTAATGTTCTTTACATTCTGTAGATGTTTGTCGTAGTACTTCGCATTACTTTTATGCCTACCTACTATCTCTTTAAAATAGTTTAAGTTCTCAATACCTACTGTAGCGCTTACATCGTTCATATGGAACTTAAAACCCCATTCCGGTATGTCTTGTTCGCATCTAAAATCTTTTCTATCTGATTCTCTATCTATACCATACCATCTTTGAAGCTTAGCTCTTTTGTATAATCGTTCATGAGGGAGTGATAATAAACCTCCATCAATAGAAGTAATATGTTTGGTAGCTTGAAATGAATGCATTACTATATTACCGTGGTTACCTATATACTTTCCTTTGTACTTAGACCCGAAAGAATGAGCTCCGTCTTCAATAACGGCAGGAGCGAATCCGTAGAGGTGTTTCGCTTTTTTCTGAATTTCTTTAATTTTATCTAGGTCGTTTGGGTAACCTCCCCAATGTACTAACATAATAGCTTTAGTTTTTGAAGTAATCTTTCTCTCTAAGTCATCTAAGTCCATATTAAGAGTTTCAGGGTCTATATCTACCCACTTTATTTTTAAACCGTTACCTAGTATAGGGAAGTTAGAAGCAGTACAGGTTAACGGAGTAGCTAAAACTTCATCTCCTTCTTCTAATCCAGGCCAGTTCTCATCCCAAGAAGCTATTCCCTCGTACTGTGCAACATTAGTCTGTGGTGATCTAAGTAGGTGTAATGCTAGATGTAAGGCAGAGGTTCCGGAATTAACTGTTATTAGTTTATCATTACCGAGTAAGTCTTTTAAATTCTCTTCAAACTCATCTACTTTAGGTCCCTGTCCTATAAAGCCGCTATTTAATACCTTTCCAACTTCAACTGCTGCCGAAGGAGCCATAAATACCTTAAATAAAGGTATAGCCGGTTTCTTATTTTTCATAATGTTTCGTAAAATTTATTTTGTTTTTCTTGCTTCTCGATACTTTTCTCATGTTTAAAGGCATATTCCTCCCTAAGTGGTAATGCACTTTCAAGTAAGTAACCCTCTAGAACCTCATGCACTTTATTCTTCCACTTAATTTTCCCGTTATTAGCGTAGATACGGCTTTGTAAGTCTGGGAAATTAATCCATCCTTTATCGTTAACATTCCATCTCCACTTTAGTATATGTTCTTTTGTGATTCCTTTAACAGTATTAACCCTAGGTACTAGTATCATGTCTACATCGTTATTTTCTAGTATCTGAGGTATCTTTTTCATAAAAGTCTCTGTAGGCATTTCATCTGCATCGATGTTTATTATGAAGTCTCCTGTGCAGAGAGCAGTTAGGTGGTTTTTAAACCTATCAAAATGCCCGTCAAACGGGTAGTTATGCCATCGGTAAGTATTTACATTAACTGTAGATGTTCTTAAGTACCATTCTACCTCAGAAGAACCGTTTAAATTATCGTAAAGAACGACTATTTCATCCTCAGACCGTTTGTGTTTAGTTAAAAAAGAAACTAACTTCTCTATTTCCGGTAACTCGTCTTTTACTGTGATTGCATATGATAATTTCATTACTGTAATATACGAAAAAAACCCTTGCAATGCAAAGGCTTTCTACTATTCTTATAAAGTTTATTATGCTAATTTTCAAATATGCCAATATACTGTAGGGCATCCATATAGTCTCTTTCTTCAAAGTCCTTACGTGTTGACATGTCCATTCTAAAAGCAAGGAACTCCCCTTCCTTCCCGGGTATTGGTATTTTTTTATCACCCTCTGTGACCAGTACAGCTTTAACTGCTGACCATTTCCATTCATCTCCGCTAGGTCCATTTGCAAAGACCATTCCTTTCTCAACTAAATTTACCGCCTGTGGCATCCATATCTCTTTTGTTTCAGGATCAGTCCACATAAGGTCTTTATATAGTTCAGGGAGGGATTCTAACTGTGCTTCGTAGAACTCACTACCTTCTACCATTAAGGAAGTACATTGAAAACCGCATCCCAAACAGTGCTTAATATTAATGTCTACTGTAACCTGTTGAGTATAGCAAGCATCTCCAGCACATCGTCTACATATTATAAGTGAGTCTTTATCTTTTTTAATCATATTTTGTTTAATTTTGGTAATTTTAATTCTGGTATTTTTAATTCAACCTTGCTAGAGAATTCAGGAAGTATACTATCTAACTTCTGCTCTAATAACTCTTTCATCTTATTCCAACTGAATTGATTATTTGATATGTAAGCCTGTCGCTTAGCCTTGCCCCTGTATTTCTTGTAATTTTCATATACATCTCTAAAGTAACCTCCTGCTTGCATAAAATCAACAGTAAACCACTGTGCTTCTTTTAATAACCATTTATTAGCAGCTGAAGGGTGAATATTAGTTAACTCTCCTTTTAGTAGTGTAGTATGTTCTGGGTTTAAAAAATCTAAATGTCCAGACCAGTTAGTTGTTATTAGAGGCTTCTGTGAGGTAGTAAACTCTAGTAAAGGTCTTCCAAAACCTTCTCCTTTAGTTAAGCTAACCATAGCTTTAATTTTAGGGTGGTTGTAGAGGTTATTCATCTCCTCATCTGTAAGATCTCCATTTAGTAGGTAGATGTTCGGTAAGTTGTTTGACTTAACTGTTTTCTTAATAGCTGCTATTTTAGCTAAGACCTTATCCCTATTCATATAGGAACTACTACCTGCAGTTACTTTCAAAAGTAATGCTGGTTTCTTAGCTTTATTTTTAAAGGTCTCATAGAAGGCTTTTACAGTAAGACCTATATTTTTTCTATCTTCTCCTATTATTCCTTCAAGCCACATACCGCAATGTAAGAAAACAAAGCTTTCCTTTATGTCTCCTAGGTTTAGACAGTTGTCAGGCACATTACTCTCTAACTTGTAAGTATCGGTGTCTACCCCTTCGAAAAGTACTTCAACAGGCTTTTTAACTTCTACCGTCCCTACTACTTCTTGAGTTTGGTTATTCTTCTGTTCGAACCTTAGACTTTCAAATATGTCTTTTGAATGCTTGGAAGATACAAAGTTCATATCCATCCTGTTTAAACCTTCTATCCAGTCAGGAGCACATACAGTAGCTTCTATTCCGGCAGTAAACCCGATATTATATTTACCGACAGGGTTAAATTCTGAAGGAATTGTGACTTGAGCCCATATGTCCGGTTTCTCTGTAAGGGTTTGGACTATGTGAGCGTTAAGGAATTGCCATTCCGGATGAGCGTCTATAAAACCGGTAGGAGTATTACCCCAAGCCTGAGGTAATACCTTAACGTCATATTTATCCATCTTTATAATTGCCTTAACTAAATCTCTCGATCTAGCTCCATATCCTGAGAAAGTCAGGATCGGGCAGGAGATTACAAAGGTGTTTCTTGATTTTTTCATTATGCTTAGTATACTAGTTTATGTGGTACAACTTTCTTTTCTAATTCTCCGGCAAGGATTAATTCAAAACCCTCTCTAGGTTTCCATTCATCAAACAGCCTATCTACACTCTTGATTATTCTCTGACCCATTAACTCTGAGGTGAACCCTGCTTCCGTTCCAGTAGCCCATTCTCTACCTTTTAAACCTCTGGATACTCTTTGATCAGGTGTTAATTCATATATCTCTCTAAACCTATCAGCTACATGAACTGGATCACATCGATCATCCCATATATAAGGAGTAGCAGGAGATCCTACCATTGATATTGAAGTAGGGTATACTGGGAATACCCATTCCCCACACTCGGTAAGAGTTTTATTATGGTTAGAAGGAAAATCTGCATCTAACTCCGCCCACTTACCGTCCTTAACGAATCTCATCTGATCTTGCATACCCCCGGTTACGTTAGCAACAAAAGGCGTACCGGATAGCAAAGATTCAGTTAATGCCAATCCCCACCCTTCATTAGATGATAGTAGTACAACAGAATCAGCTAGGTTATAAAGAAAGTTCATTTCCTCTACCTCTAAAGGTCTATCGGTAAGATGTACGTTGTAACCCTGATCTTCAGGTGTTAGCAACTCAATAACGGCAGGTAAATCCGTTCCATTAGGATCTACGGCTTGAGTATGTAATAGTAACATAGCCTTCTCTTTTTGACCTACAGGAAGACCGTCCACGAAATGTTTGAAGGCTAATATAGTATCCGGTATCTGCTTACGTCTAATGTTACGCGAATTGAAAAGAATGGTGAAGTCTATGTCCTTTCCTTGCTTACACCTATTGATAAAAGAAGTATATTTATCTCCCGTCTTCTCAAGAGAGGTTAAAGGTCTAAAATCCTTCTCATCAACACCATGGGGAACATACTCAATGACCTTGCTATCCCCTTTGTCTCCCAAGACTAACCTGTTAATGTTAACTGTCTGTTTGGAAATGCCTAGAAGTGCGTCACAACTTTCATAGAAGGTCTTGTTGTACATAGGTGCCGGGTAGTTATCCCATATGTTTAAGTAGATGATTGGAATATGTTTCCTAATCTCTGCCTCCATGTCAAATAACCATAACCAATACCTAGGATCGGTAATAATAAAAATTGCATCCGGTTTCTCGGTCTTAAGCATGACACGCAAAAGTTCCGGCGTACCATACCCCGATGTTGGATAGATTATGACAGACGAATCTTCTATACCCGCTTTTTTATTGGTATCACCGGATACGTCTAACTTTTGACCTGCTTCAGGATGGTTCACCGAACCCCCGATGTTGACCCAATTGTAATGGTGACAGGTCTTTGTTACCATCTCCCTGCCCATATGTCCTATGCCCGAATGAGCTCGTATGTCATCACAGAATAGAAGTATCTTCTTCCTGTTCTCTTTTTTAATATAACTTCCTTCTATCATTTCTTTATAACTTTAATATAAACACCTTACCCCAGGCAGGCAAGGTCTTTAAGATACTTTGTTAAGTATTCTTTGAGACTCTTTTTATTAAGTGTTTCTACGCGAGAGTACCTCTTTCCTAAAGTCCTCGTTTGTTAAATACTCGGTCATACACAGATCCACTAGATGCGTTAAAGTGAACTTGTCACGTATACATTCTACTTTGAAATCCTCAAATTTAACTCGATCTACCTTGACCGACGTTAGCACTCTTTCAATCTTATTCATACTTGTTTATATATAAATATACGTTACTTTCCTTTTTGGTGCCTATGTCATTTTAGATTCTCTTAGACTCTTTTAGATTCTGTTGGATTCTGTTGGATTCCTTTAGACTCCTTTAGACTCCTTTAGACTCTGTTGGATTCTTTTAGATTCTGTTGGATTCTTTTAGACTCCTAGTAAGGATATATATGGTATATAATTTGCGGGACTTTGTTTGTTATGCAGCCCCCCTCTTCCTATCGCAGAGATCTGGCCTGTCTTTAAAGTTGCAGTATTTACAGTTAGTCTGTGATGGTTCCTTAGCGTACGTAGTGTCTGCATACGAACCGTCTTTGTTAAAGCTTCTTTCGATGAAGTCTTTAACTAGGTTGACTGCTTTCTTTGTCTTTATTGGTCCGGATAAAAGTCTGGATTCGGATATCCTTGGTTGAGGGTAATCACTGTTTGCGAATACCTTACGCTTTAGTATCATAAACTTCACATCTATCTTTTCTTTAGGCACGTTAAATTGTCGTGCAAAGAATTCTTTGTATAAGATGAGTTGGTTTTGTGTCATTACGTCTTTCTTCTTCTTTGCATTCCAACCTCTGGTCGAGGTTTTGAAGTCAACCAAAATGAAAGATTCTGTTGGTTCGTGGTATAGTACTGCATCTATAAAGCCTTTAAATAGAATGTTTTCATAGTCTTTTTCTGGCGTTACCATTATAGGTATTTCAATTCCGGCAAGGTGCCATCCGGTTTTAGTTAAGTAGCTAGCTCTCCTCCTTTTAAACTCTCGAAGGATCTCTACCCCGTCTTCATAAAATTCGGATAAATCTTTCGCTGTTGAGAAGTGACCTCCGCTCTTCTTTACACTTTCTGCGTAGTTAGTTCTCATTTGACTCTCTAGATTTTCTTCTAGGTTCATTTCGTCTGCTGCTTTTACAGAGTTGTTGTAGAACGTTTCATAGTACTCTTGTATTACGAAATGGAAACTGCTCCCAAAAAGTGTATGGATCGATTCGGTATACTCTCGTAAGTTTTCTTTATAAGACAGCTCCCATTGTTTAGGACACTGGGTGTACATAGATATTTGTGAGTATGATATATGATTCTGTCCTTTCTCCTTGTCTGGTATGACTGGACTATAATCTTTTATCTCTTTTAATATCTTTGGGAGCTGCTTCTTTGCCATACTTATTTACTGTTCTTTAAGAGTTCTACTTTTAGCTTTTGTAGGTATAGTAACTGGTCCATTACTTCCTCGATAGCGTGCGTGATCCAATCTACCGGAGTAAGGTCATCCCTGTCCATAGTTGCTCCGTATTTAAGGAAACCTACTTCGGCTCGTTTAACTAGATCCTCGTTTATACTCTTTACTATAGAGTCAGGTTGAAATCCTGAATACTTAATGCTATTCACCTTCTTCGGTTTCGTTTAAGAATTCACTTCTTAATGCTTTTGGTAAGGTTTCAGATAGTATCTCTCCTGTTTTTACGTCGTAGAATACTGGTATTGGTAGCATTCCGTCTTCCGCAGTTCCAGATACAAATTTAGAAACTTTGCGAAGAATTACTCCTTCTGCAAAAAGTTGGTTACCGGTTGAGCTTTTGATAGCGGTTGTGTTTTTTAAATCAATGTTTGGTTGGCTTGGTTGTTCCATATGTTTTTTTTCTTTAGTATGTTTTAATTTAATTTTATAGAGAGTAATCACCGTATATGGAGAAGCTCTTTATCTCCTCTTTCACTTCTACTGCAATAGTTGAAATAGCATAGAGCTTTCCTTTTAGAGGTTCGAGTTGAAAGTCTGACTTTAGTCCGGTCTTATCAAACCAGGCTTGCAAGGTTTGTGTTATACCTTCGTGAGTATCGCTTTCTCCCTCAAGTACCCACCTGTCACCAGGCGGGTTTCTTTTTGCTATGAGAGTGAGTTGTTGTTTATCCTCAGTCATTTTAGTTTAACCTAGCATTAGTTCTTCTGGCGAACCTTCCTTTGTTGGTGTAATAGTAGGTTCGTCTGCTACTACTGCTTCGGTTAGCATAATTGTACCTGCTACGGAAGATGCATTCTCTAAAGCAGTCCTAGTTACTTTAAAAGGATCAATTATACCTGCTTCCTTCATATTAACAACTTCTTTATCGTATACATGGTAACCGTACCAAGGTCCCTTAGCTACTACATCTTCTATTATCGTCTCAATCTCGCTTTGTTCGTATCCTGCGTTAGAGAGTATTTTAATAAAAGGTGCTTGACATGCTTGCTTAACTATACTTGCTCCTGTAGAAGTTTTAAGTATACTTCGACTTGCATGTAGTAATGCTGCTCCACCTCCAGGTACTATTCCTTGTTCAATTGCTGCTCTGGTAGCATGTAAAGAGTCTTCAACTCTATCTTTAGTCTCTTTCATTTCTAATTCAGAGTTACCTCCTACATGTATGATAGAAACTCCGCCAGTAAACTTACCTAAGCGTTCTTGTAGTTTTTCAGTTTCAAAAGGAGACTTAGAATGATCTATTTGTAATTTTAATTCATCTAGTCTTTTAGCTATATTATCAGCTTCTCCTTTACCGTCTATAATGATAGTATTCTCTTTCATTATATTTGCTTTTCTTGCTTGACCGAACCAGGATTTATCTAACCTACTTAGCTTCATACCTTTTTCCGGACTAATTACCTGTCCTCCGGTTAATATAGCTATGTCTTCCATAATAAGCTTTCTACGGTCCCCAAAGTCTGGTGCTTTTACTGCTACTACTTTTAAAGTACCTCTCATCTTATTTACAATCAAAGTCGCTAATGCTTCGTTATCAATATCCTCACATACTATTAACAGAGATTTGTTCTCTGATGATACATATTCTAATACTGGTAGGAGGTCTTTAGCTTGTGATAGTTTCCCATCGTATATTAAGATGTAAGGTGAGTCTAAGATTGCAGACATCGATGCATTATCACTAACAAAGTATGGAGATTTATAACCCCTATCGAATTGAATACCTTCTACAGTTTCAAGATAAGTTTCTCCTGTCCTTGATTCTTCGATAGTTACAATACCGTCTCTCCCCACTGCTTCTAAGGCTGATGTAATAAGATTACCTACCTCTTCGTCATTGTTGGCAGACACTGTGGCAACCTGCTTTAACTGCTCTTCTGATGTTATCTCTGTAACTACATTCTCTTTAAGGTACTTCATAACCTTCTTCACTGTTTCATCTAGCTCTCTTTTTACTTGTACTGCATTCTCTCTCTGATCTAAAGCGTTCAACCCTTTAGTAGTTATTATCTGAGCTAGTAATGTTGCTGTAGTTGTTCCGTCTCCTGCTGTATTAGCAGTGTTAATTGCAACCTGCTTTATCATATCTATCGCTATAGATCTAACAGGGTCGCTAAACTCTATTACCTTTGCTACTGTTACACCGTCTTTAGTAGATCTAACTTCTCCAGTCTCGTCTCTATACACTACGTTTCGACCATTCGGACCTAAGGTAGCGGTTACTGCATTTGCTAGTAAGTCAATACCGTCAAGTAGTTGCTTCCTAGCTTCGTTTGAATATTTTATGTGTTTGCTCATGTTTTACTCTTCTTCTTTTTCTAATAGTGCTAATATTTGGTTCTCAGGTCCTATGAAGTACTCTTCTCCTTTGAATTCAAACCTAGTGAATCCCATTGCTGGTAGTACTACCTGATCCCCTTCTTTTAACAGGGTGGGTATAAAACCTACGCCTGGCATATTATGCCCTGGACCTATACTTGTTACTTCTCCCATCTTGTTCTTCTCGCTGCCGAGGTCCGGTACTATGATGTTTCCGTGATACTCGTCTCCTAGCTCTATAGGTTTGACGATAACTGCATTGTAAACTGCTTTTAGTTTCATGTTAATTGTATTGAATTTAAGTTATCTATAATTGTTGACATTTTATCTATATACTCGTGTAGACTTTTATAATCTTCATCTTTAAGTGCGTCGTGTTTAATCATCTGAAATCCTTTCTCTATCCCTGTGGTGTAACCTAGAGTTATTATACGTCTATTACCTGACTTTTTAGCTTTTACTTCTTTATATACTGCATAGCAGTATTGATCCATTTGAAAGCTGTAAGGATGTAGCTTAGGATCAGTTAAGAATTTCATGTTAGTGGTTTGTTCCTTATTCATATAACTTTAATATAGTTTCTTTTTTAATGGTTTACAACTTTAATCTTTAATGTATAACTACTTATTTACTAGTGAGCTTCAGCCATGTTCTTTCCTATTTCTGGAGGTGCTTTTAATGTTACACCTTTCATTTTCGTAGTATTTTCCATTAAGTCTTGAACCCACGGTAGACATTCTTCTGCTTTATCTGCTGGACATTTTATTACTAATTGGTCATGTATTTGTGCTATTACAACTCCACCTATTCCTAACTCTTTAAATTTTCTATTTATAGCTAAAGCTGCTCTATTTACTACGGATGCAGCCATACTTTGTAGTTGGTAATTTAACGAACTGTTTAATGCGTTCTTATAATCTCTATACCATTGAAGTACTTGGTCTTTACCGTACTCTCTCCCTAACTCTCCTCGAACTTTCCAGTCCATAATAGAATCTCCAAATATATCGTAGACTGCTTTACCTTTATCCAGGTGTCTAATACGTCCTACTTCGTTTTTGATAAAACCATCTCTCTTGAAAGATTCTCTCGAATTAATTATCCATTGAGCCACTCCGGGGAAACCGTCTAGATAACCTTGGTGTAAACGTTTACCTTCTTCTTTAGATACTCCTAGAGACATTGATAAAGCAAAAGCAGACATTCCGTACGCTATACCTAAGGAATACCCTTTAGCTGTATTTCTCTTAGGTGCGTCTATTTTCTTAAGGTAGTTAGGTGCTTTAGTATCAGCAGATACTCCGTTAGGGTATTTAGTTGTCTGATCGTTTAACTTCTCGGTTCGTATTGCTACGGTAGAGTAGAAATCATGTTCCTTGTTAAAGATCTCTTGTAACGCTTTGTCATCTGATACTGAAGCGAATAAGTGAGGCTCTAAAGAAGTATAATCGCTATCGATAAATACATGTTCAGGATCTGATATAAAGAAGGCTCTAATCGTATTTGTATACTTTACAATTATTGGATCTGCTTCTCCTTCTTCTTTAGGTTTTGGTAGTTGTTGAAGGTCTGATCCGTATCTCCCGGATACAGTTCCGTTCTGTTTAAAGTAGGGGTAAAATCTTCCATCTTCTGCTGCGGTATAAAACCTGTCTATGTAGGTTGATTTTATCTTAAGTAGTTTGTTGTATAGACGTAGGTTCTGCAACCATTCGTACTTTCCGGAAAGTGCTTGAATAGTATCGTCGTCAAATTGAGGTTGACCCTTTGCAGTTTTTGATAGAGGTTTCTCTTTTAGGTAATTAAATGTTATCTCTGCTAACTGCTTCTTAGACTGTATATTGATTAATACTCCGTCGTTAGCATCTTTCCAAAGCTTCATTGAAACTCTAAGTACTACTTCTTCTTTGAGGTGGTTAAGTTCTCCACTAAGTAGGTACTCTCTTACTGGATGGTCATCAAGCGCTTCGACGTTAGATTGCTTAAGTGAATAACCTCTTGCTGTTTTAGGCATCGGGAGTCCATATAAATCTACTAGGGTAGATGCCCATTTACCTTTTGGAGAGGGTGGGAATGCTTTTAAGGCCGAGTCCATTATCCAACTCTTTACTTCGCTTAACTTTAATAACTCTGTCATTACTGAGTCTTTAAAATTAGCTTGGTCTTTTACAATGGCTTCTCTGGTTTCTTCTATAAGTGGTATATCTAGAGCAATACCTTCTATCTCCATAGGTATAGTAACTTCTCTATACAGGGGCATTACCTCATCTTCAAAGAATAGTTTCTCGAGTCCTTCCTTTTCTAATACTTTTAAGAAGTGATTACATATCCTTAAAGTTAGATCTGTATCCGCAGCTGCATACTTTGATAGTATATCTATGTCGGCTTTGTAGATTTCGTATAATACTCTTGTAGTTACTCCTCCGTTCTCCTTAATGGAAGCTTTAAGTTCTAATTGCTCTTGGTTTGCTGATTCTTTTACATCTAATCCGATTTCGTCTTGAATCATAATTGCTATTGACTTTAGTCCGAAAGGATTTCCGTATCCGAAAGCACCTTCTTCCTTTACCGTATGTACTAGCAGTGCTGTATCTACCCATATGTCCGGGATCAAGTTGACACCGTAGAAATACATGATAAATTTACAATCGAATGCAAGATTGTGTCCGATTAACTTCTTACCTATTAAAGTCTTTAATAACTTAACCATTATACTGTCTACACCTACTCCATCTATAAATACCTCATCTAACGTCTCCGTCTCTTTATTCCATATCCTAGAAGGTATATACCAACCGTTACCTTCTTCTGTAGAGAAGGAAACACCTATTATCTTACCCTTCCGAGTGTTTAGTGAGGTAGTCTCAGTATCTATTGCAATCTTATCATGACTTTCTAGTTCCTTCCAGAGTACTAGTAGTTCCTCTCTTGTCCTGACATTAACGTATTCTTTTTGTATAACCTTTTCCATTAACTTAAATATAATAAAAAAAGCCTGCCAAAGCAAGCTTAATTTAGGGTATTAGTAGTGTTCTATTTTTGAATGTAACGTGCTACTATTGCATCAGCTTTTTTAACTGCTTCTGTCATAGTATCTTCCTTCATTGTTTTTTTATGGGTAGCTTCTTCTAAGTCATCTTCTTCGTCGTATCCACGTATACCTAACCCTTCTAATCCCATATCTCCTAGTTCCTCACGACTAAATTCGTCAGATAGTTTCTCTCGGAAGTTTGGTACTTCTGCTATCCATTGTACCATTACTTCTGTACAGCCTGGATTATCTTCTATAAACTCATCAAATCCTCCGCTATAACCTAGAGCACTAAATAAATCGTCTAGGTCTCCTGCTGTTGATTCATTAAGAGTTCGCTTACTTTCTGAGTTTTTCATCTCAAGTAGGTTCTGTTTTATCAGTTCTCTAAGTTCTGTTCTTTTCATTTTAGTTTAGTATATATGTTATAAATAGGCAGTTAAGACGCTTTTTCAAACCCTGTTGTACCTCCTTGAAACTGTCCGTCGTATAGTTTATCTACTTCGTTATTCTCGTGGAAGATTATCTGACAAACTCTAGCGTTTCGCTCTACAATAAGCTTTACTGTCACTATCATAACTGTACCCATTTTCTCTGTTCGGTAACCAGGATCCCATACAGGTGATACTATCTGTGTACCTGTTCTATATAGAGAACTTCTATGTAGCATAAGTCCGGTGCAATTACTCGGTATAGAGCAACCTTCGTTAAAGGATAAAGCATACGTTCCTGGTTCTAGTATCCAGCAGTCTCTTCCATCTACTCGTGAAGTTTCTACGTCTACGAAAAAGTCGGGATTTATTATTGTCGTCTCTTTGTAGACTACTGAACCTCCTGTAATCTTTTCAACCTTTCCTAGGCTAAGGTCGATTCCTACCTGTGCTTCCTTCGAGTGTTCTGAAGGAATAATTATTCCTCTCTCTAGAATATCTCTGCTGTTTAGTATCATACGTATAATATAGTATAAAGTTATATGTTCTCCTACTTAGAGTGAAAATATAGAAGGTAGGTTTCTATTATGTCCGTGTTCGTCGTCGCATCCCATTCCTACAATCCACTCATCTTTAATAGTAAATCCCCAAGTGAAGTGTCTAATAGTAGGTACTTCGTCATCGTAGGGGTCCCATTCATTTTCTAGCCTCTTAACTAAAGTCACAATGTTTATAGATGCTGGCTTCTTAACTTGTAGGTATTCTGATACTGCTTTCATAGTATTCCCTGTATCGTATATATCATCTACAAGGTAGATATGTTTACCTTTTACTGCAGTTTCCAAGTCTTTCGTAATTTGGATATCTCCTTGTTTCCGTTTACTTATATAAGATTTAACTCTCATAAAGTCGCATTCAATATCAACGTCTAATGCGCGTACAAGTTCTGAGTAGAACATAAAGCAGCCGTTAAGTAAACCTACCATTACGACTGGTGTTTTATCTCCTCTATGTTCGTCTGCTATCTGCTTAGCTAGTATCTTGGTCTTAATTTCTATAGCTTTGCGATTAATTAGTTCTTGCATCTGTTATACCATTCTGTTTTTACCGAACATCATAATATGTAATCTTGGAGTGAATCTCCAACCTCTCTTAAGTGCTTCTTCACTAGCCCATCTAGTTCTACTGTTTAATGCATCTACGTCAACTCCTTCTGGCATTAAACATACGTCTGAAGGTTCCCATCCTGTTAATTGTTCAAGTATTTCTTCAATCTCTACAATATCATCGTCTTCTAATACTACGAATTTTAACTGAAAGTCATTATTAAATAGTTTCCTGCCGTTAATAAAGCTTTGCATTGCTTCTATATTAATTCTAGTTAGCTCATGTTTGTCTGCCCATTTTAAACTATACTCAATACCAGTATTCTTTAAGTTCTTTATCCACGGAGTAGAGGTTGAAAGTTTAGGGGACATTGAGACTAAGTCAGTGTATTTAGCTACTTCGTCTGTGTATATGGTAGCGTTGGTTTCTATAGTTGTATGTAACCCTATCTCTTTAAACTTCTGTAAGAGTTCTGCTAATCCTTTATGCTGTATTGTCGGCTCTCCTCCACTAACTACAACATACTTAATACCTTGATCTAAAGTATTCTCAGATACGATTCTAACTATTTCATCGACTTCTATCTTATTTTTTTCTGGATTGTGGGAAGAGTACGGGGTATCACAAGGGGATCCGTTTCCATCTACCCCAACCCATGAACATCTTAAGTTACATCCTGAGGTTCTTACAAACAAGCAAGGAGTTCCTGTAAGTTTTCCTTCGCCTTGAAAAGTTCCCGGTACAGAGTAACCAGTAGAGTCCTTTGCAAGTTGACCTTTAATCGGGAAGATCCCGTTTTCTACTAAATTTATCTTCATTTTTTATTTTTCTTTAATATACAACCTTCTTACTTACTATACTACTTTTAAAGTATTTTATTTTGTTTTACTTTTCTTTAAACTCTCGAGTGACATGTTTTGCATCATCTTAGATAGGATTTTTTCGTCTTCTTCTGTAAAGCCTTGTTTAGGTTCTGACATTTTCCATTTACTATCCTTGGCAAGGTCGTCTTCCTGTTCTGTTGTTTTACAATCTCCCACCGTTTACTTACTGGTTGTAGAAGTTAACAACTTCTTGAAATGTCTTCAACCCAGTAAGTTTTCCTACGATTGTACCAGAAGAGTTCATTTTTAGTAGTGTAGGTACTGTTTTAACTCCGTACTTTACTAATTCCTGCTTATCCCTATCTGCATCTAACTTAGTTACGGGTATTCCAACACCTTGTACTTTGCTTATAATTGGACTAAAGGATTTACAAGGTTGACACCATTCTGCGCTTATATAAATTAATTCACTCATAACTTAAACCATTTCCTCTATTATACCTACTACTTCACTTGCTACTAGTATAACTATTGCTGTTACTGGATCTACTACTAAAAAACCGTACCCTATTATTCGAATCCCTGATTTAATAAAGGATATGATTTGGTGTTTTTTAGGATGGGGGGTTAATGTAGCAATAGGTCTTGTACGTCCTGTACTATGGTATTTGTATGTGTTAACTCCAAGATCTGACTTTCTGGATGTTCTACTATACTCTTTACTACTCATTATTTCTCTTTCGCTCATATTATAGTTTTTGTTTTTCTGTTTTAAAGTAAGCAACAATTGTCTTCTGTGCTTGGTATTTAGCGTATTCCCAGGTTACAAGTCCGGTTCCGTCTTCATACTGGATTGGATCAGGTCTTCCTAGTTTTATAAATGCTTCGATACGTTCAATAGAGCTAGCAGAGTATATATCACTATTTCCTGATGGGTATGGCTTATAAGACGTATTTGTTCTTTTATAAACCTCGTCAAAGTCAAGACCTAAGCTTTTACATAGTTTTTCTCCGTCTTGAAGTATAGTAAATTTATCTCCCTCTAAGTATGGTGTAAAGTAATTTACTTTTTCTGCATCCCAGTTACCTTCTCTAAAAGCAGCATCGTCTGCATCTCTAAACTCCTGTCTACAGTCTGGGTATATTTCATGATCTCCTGAATGTATTCCTAAAGCTATATCTGTACTCTCTTGGGTTCGGTTAGCGATTGATAAAGCTACTGCTTGAGTAATTGAAGCGAATATTTTATTTCTATTAGGTACAACCGTTGCTTTTTGATTCTCCTCAGCATAATAACCTTCTGGTACATCTTCTCCTCCTTCTACTAGAGCTGATTCTAATAAGTCTGCTAGTCCGTTTAGTTGTATCTGCCTATATGTTACTTTATGTCCTTTGGAACTTAAATAGTCTACTAGTTGTTGAGCTCTTTCTAACTCTACTCTATGTTTCTGACCGTAATCAAATGAAATACCGGTGACAGTGTTGTACTCTTTTAAGCACTTTAGTAATAGAGTGCTTGAATCCATTCCTCCTGAGAGGGATACTACTGCGTTTTTCTTTTCTTTATTCATACTTCTTAACTTATAACTTTTACTTTTACTTTTTTAATATTTTAACGCTAAAGTTTTAACCCATTCTTCATCTTCCTTTAAAAGCTGTAGTCTTACTTGAGCTAGTTTACTTAGTACGTTGTCCCACTCTTCATCGTATATGTTAGGGCGGTTTTTTAAGTGTACTGCTTCTAAAATATGCCCTTCCCTTTCTAAGATAGTTAGTAACTCTTCCATATCGGCGTAGGTTAAGGTGTTGTATAGTTCTTGTATATTCATAACATTAATATAAGTTTAATATCTCTTTTAAGCAACTATTAAGACTAAGCTGTTTTGTCACTGACTGGTCTCTGTGTTTCTTCTTTATTCACTCTAAGGGTGTCTTCTCTTATTCTACAGGCACCTCCTTGGGAAAGTACTTTCTTAAAGAGAATTATTTCCTTCTCAGCCCAGTTATAACTTAATCCTACCAACTCTTCCTTTGTTGTAAGTTTTCCGTTTAACGTTACTTCTTCAATTCTACGAATACTTTGTTTTCTCAGTACCATTATTTAATCTTCTTGTTTAGTGTTTGCTGCTACTCTGACTTCATGCCAGTGGACTCTTCCGGCAGCTATAGCTTTTTTAATATTTTTCTGCTTTGTTGATAGAAAAGCTTTACCACTCTTAACTTCTATAAAATGGACTGAGCATTTTGTAGGAGATCCTGTGTCTTTGTAACCTACGAAGTCTATCGGCTTGCCTAAGAAAGTGACGTCTTCTGGTGGAAGTGGAAACTTATCTATAAAAGGAGCGAAGTTTTCTATAGCAAGACCCCAGTTTACTGAGGATGATCTAAACTTTGCTTTTCTTATAATACCTTCTCTCTCACTGTCAAACTTCGCAGCTTGTGTTGTTATGTGGGCTTGTGCTGCTAATAGGGTGACCCTTAGGTAAGACATTGCTATGAAGAGGATTCCTATTACTATTACTAATACTGTTACTGTTGTCATTTATTTTTTTTTAAATTAAACCAGTCCTAAGTTCCTAGCACGTGCGTAGGAGACCTCTCTTCCGGTTTTAGGGTTTAAATACGTTCGTTGTGATTTTGCTATTTTTACGTTTCGGTAAAATTTATAACCCGGCGGGTACTTTGTAGTTGTAGAGTACGGTCCATATGCGTTTTTTTTCTTGTCGTACTTCCATACACATATTGAACCGTCTTCATTTTCCATCTCTAACTGGTAAGTAGTTGCTCTTTCGTATACTTTCGGCACATAAGTGTTTTTCTTTTTTCCTTCCATGCCTAAATATACGAATACTTTTAAGACTCTACAACTATAAGATTTTACTGCCTAAGAGTTTTTTTATTTCTAAAATCTACTCCTACAAATTCTACTGGTATCATGTCTTGATGTGTTGCTCTTATAGGATTAATATCTAACCCTCCTCTTCTTGTATATAGTGCGCAAACCATTAATTTGTCTGGTCTATATGCTTCGTTAAGGTGTGTAAAAACCATCTCTACAATCTCTTCGTGAAAGTGAGAAACTTGTCGATGTGATACAATATATCTTGCGATTGATGCATAGTCTGGTTGCTTTACTCCTTCCATGTGGATGTATACATCTCCCCAGTCGGGTTGGTTTGTTACTCTACAATTAGATCTTAAAAGATCGGACTGTACTTTTACCACTTTATCTGAGACTTCTTGGTCTAAGCTTTCTAATTGATTTGCATCTGATTTGAATACATTAAACTTTATAGTATCTAGGTCTACTAGTTGGTCAAGGTTTGTAAAACCTGTTCTGAAATCTGCCTCTGCTTTAAAGTCGTTGTAGAAGAACTTTACTTCTACTTCAGTATTAAGGCAGAGAGATAAGTCATTTGCTACTCTATCTTCAAATTCGCTAATACATTCGTTGGCAGTATTGCCCATACGAGTCATATTGAAGGAATTGAAGTACAGTTTTATAGATTTAGACTCTACATGCAGTGGTGAGTTAGCAGGATATACTATTTTCATCATACCTGCTACAGGTCTCCCTTTCTGTGTGATAGCTGATACTTCGTATGCATTCCATACGTCGCTTCCTACGAAAGGTAAACTGTCTTCCTTAATACCGTACCCTTCTCTATTAAGGTTTCTAGGGATAGCTACTAATAGTGCGGGGTTGTATATGTCGCTGTACCCAGCTCCACCTACTTTACCAAGGTGATGCCCAGCGATTTTAACTACTTTTTCTTGGTTTGTACTTTGATCTTGCATTTTCTTTACTTATAACTTTTAAATATTCTTTAATATAACACTCCTTTTAGTCTTTTACAACTTTGCTGTTAGTAAATTTTAACATCGTCATCCGGAGGTGCTTTTCTCACAGTAGACTTGTTCTTACTCCTTTCAAGTTCTTCTAACTTACGTTTACGGTAACTAGATAGTTGAGAAGGGTCTTTATATGTTCCTAAAACTCCTTTTTCTTTATTAATAGTGGTTTCAACAAGTTTACTGTCTTCAAAGGTGTTTATGTAAGGAGCTTTATCTTGAATTGGTTTACTTTCCGGCTTGTCTGTTAACACCTTCACTAAATCTTCTTCAAAGGCAATGTCTGCTTCTTCAAACTCCTCTCCTAACTCAGTAGCGCTATTGTCTACGATACCCTCTTCTAAATCTTCTCTAAAGGTAGTTTCTTCGTATTCATCTAAGGAGTTTGAAAGACTATCGTAAGAATCAACTACGTTTCGCATATTCTCTACTACATCCTCTATAGGGATAGCTTTTTTACTTTTTATCCTACTAAATGCGAAGTTGGCAGCTATTACAAGTGCTATTGCTAGAGGATCAAAGACGAAGATAATAATTAACAGTAGGCAGTTTATAATTTTATCCATCGGTATACCGGTAAGTCCTGATAAGTACTTTAACGAGTTTAGTTCTTCAGATACATCGTTGTTAGTTGAGACTTCTATAATTTCAGTTTCATAGTCGAATAGTTTAATGTTCAAAGCGTCTACCTTACTGTTAATGCTAGTTTGCCTATTCATTGAATGGTCTAGTTGTTTTTCTAACGCTCTTCGGGTTGATGAGGAGGTAGTAGTTACTAATTCACCGTTTGCATTCGTATACTGTATTGTATTGTTTGCTAATCCGGATCGTAACTCTGCTACAGCTTTATCAATACCTTTCTTTTCATTAGCATAAACTACAAGCTGTTCTTTAGTGTTATCTCTTCTAGTTTCTATTAAAGTAATCTGTGAATCAACAGCTCCGGATTTTAAAGCTGTTGCTTGGTATGCTGAGGATAGAAATCCGTAAATTCCCATACTTGTTATTAATATTAATATAAAACAAGCTGCTGAAAGATACGCTTTTAAGACTACAGGTAGTGATTTACGGTACTGATATAGTAGGGAAGCAATCACTAGTTTAGCTACTTCTAAGGAGGTAGCCATTACTATAACTGCAAATGCTGCTCCTGCAAATAGTTTACTAAGGCCGCTAACTGAGTAGAAAGCAGCGGAAGCAGATACGGATAATGCTGAGAGAGCTATTATGAATGGTAACACTCTTTTTTGTATTTCTTCTAACATTTAAGGGGTGTTTATCCTTTTGCGAATTGACTCTTAAACAGTTCCCAGTTCTTACATGCAAATACTCCAAATGCAAACCCTGCGTAAATAGGGAAACCAGTACTCCAGAGTATAATTCCAGCTATCACAGCTACTATACCTTCAATTCTGTTTGATACAATCCAACTTTTAACAGCGGTGTATGTTGTTTTAATAAAACTTAATACTTTTTTCATGTTTACTTATTTTAATTTACTATTTTTATAATAGTAATAATACGAATAAGTACCTGTGTAATCAAGCTAATTTTAAACTTTTAGGTAATCATTGAGGAGTGTGCCGACTGCTGCTGCTTTTTGTTTAAGATATGCCCAGTTCTCTTTAGTAAGTTTATAATCTGTGTTATAAGCTACAGATAGAGTTCCTATAAAGTGTCCTTCTAAGTCCTGTAGTGCTACCATGTAGAAAGACTTAGTTCCATATTGCTCTGCAAACTGACTGAGTCCGTAATCTTCTGCTGTGGTGGAAGGTACTGATATTTCTCCTTTATCACTTAGCTCTGACATTGCTTTTGGAAAAAGGGAGCATGGTATATTTTGAAATACCATTTGGCTAGGTATAGTGTGTAATGAGGTTTTTTCGTAGAATATAGAGAACTTTTGGATTGATTTACTGGTAGGGTAAAAGTGGCCGCCGTTATGAAATTGGGTTACCCATACTCTATCAGCTCTTAAGTCTGCTCTTACCGTTTCTAACTGGTCGTCTACTACTGAGTTTAGTGCAATTGCTTCTCCAAGAGGGTAGGCTTTTTTAACAGGGTCTATTTTCTTTTTAAACCAAGCTACTACTATAGGTCCTAATACTGCTGTTATTAATGCAACTACGATAGTGGTAATCATTACTATAATATCCATTTATTTTTGTTTACTGTGTTTATTTTGTTAACTTTATTACTATAAACTTACAAGCATGTCTAGTAATTCCGGTTGTGGAAACATATCAAACTTATCTTTACGGGTATTTGTATGTGTCCAGGTGCCTTTAACTCTTCCGTAAAAAGCATCTTCGTTAAATTCAAAAGCATCTGCTCCTAGGCTCTTAACCAAAGTAGGTAATCCTGCTCTAATGTCTATGTTGTCTCTCTCTCCTATAAAAAGAAGCCATTTCTGTAAAGATTCTATTTGAGTATTAGAATACCTGTGCCAGGTTAAATGACCTCTGAAAGGTTTAGGTAGTGTTACTATCTGAGATTCCTTTGCTACTGTTCCAGCATAGGTTCTTCCGTTAATAATGTATCCGAAATTGCAGAGTTCCATTCCTACTGAGTTTTTATGCATCGTTCTAGACCCGTTTCTGCCTAAATGGTACCCGTAGTTACCTTCAGGGAATGCTTGAACCGTAACACCATCATAGTCGACACTTCCGTCTGATACTTTAGGTCCTCCGAGGGTAAATTCTGTACAGATAGCACCGCGGGTGTCATTGCTCCAGTTGTCTATAGTTTTAAATGGATTATTCCAGCCTGCTGTATGATGTATAAATACCCACTCTGGGTTTGTCGGTCCTTTCTTATACTCGTGACTTGGTAAAAAATGTCTATTTACGATTAGTCCGTTTTGTGTTGTATAGGTTTTTTCGAAAGCATCAGTAGTTGCTATACCCATAGCGTCCCAGGTATTAGGGCCTACAATGCCGTCCGGTATTAGATGATTTGCAAGTTGCCAGTTCTTAACGGCTTCTTCTGTACCTTTTCCGAAAATACCGTCTGCAGGTGAATTTAGAAACTTTTGTAACTGTTTAACTTCTGTGTTTCTTGAGTTAAGTCTTAAAATCATAATAGGGTGTTATTTGTTCAAATACTGGTTATTAATTACTAGCTCTGATTATTTTTATTATTCCAGATTTTATCTATAGATGTTAGTCCAAGTGCTCCGAATGTTAGAGCTGCTACTGCATTAACTAAGGCAGTTGAAGGAGCTACGGATACGTCTGTAAAACTGTTTACAATCATTGTAGCACATAAACAAATACCTGCGATAAGTCCCATAATTCTTTTAGAAGAAGGACTTCCTTTTTCATCTTCTAATACCCCTTTTATCCAGTTTAATAATTTCATAAATGACTTGTTTATAAGGTAAGCACTATATAAATGTTTAATGTAATACTTATTTTAGTATACATAGGGATAGGGGCTATTAACACCCCTATCTTCTGTATGTTTATTTAATTATTCTACGTGACATCCAAGAGGTCCACAAGCTACTTCGCCTGCTAGTTCTGTATTGTCATCCATTTCAACTACTTTCGATAAATCTACTCCTACTAGAGTTTTCATTAACTTTTCATATTCTTCCTTAGTACAATCTTCAAAGGGACTCTGAATATATGTATGCGAGGAGTGTGGTAATACTGATAGTCCATTATAGTTCTTACGTTCTTTCCACATCCACTCTGCTACTTCTTCCCAACCGTCGTCTTTAATTGAGATAGTTGCAGATACGTTATGTGCATTACTTCCGTTCCTATGCCCTGGTTTAACCCATTCTATGTAGACCTTCTTAACTCTCTCTAAAAGTTCTATTGCACTTTCAGTTCTTAGTATTGCTCCTTCTGGTGCTTTCTGCGGTATCGTTATAACAGCGGTATCGTGGGGTCTGAAGTATTCATCTTCTATTAGTTCAGGATGGTATTTTGCTAGGTGTATGTATAGAGACTCGTTCTTACCTATTCTTATTCTCCTTAAGTAGTAGTCGTTATGCCAAGCATGTATTCCTGATGATGTCCCTAATGTTAGTGAGGTTGTCCCTGCAGGCTTCACGGTTGTTACACGAGCAGCTTTGTTTATATTAATAAGTGCAGCAACCCTTTCATTCTCCTCTGTAGCAACAGTTGCTGCTTCGGTAATATCTAGCTTCAGTACTGCTGCAGAAGCTATACCTGTCATCGATACTCCTATTAATGCATCCTTTTCTGTAGTACGTCTCCAAACCTCTCTTAAGTAGTGGAAGTCTGTATAACCTGCTTGAAGTGTTCCTAGAAAGGATGCAGCCTTTACTCTTTCGTTTAGTTCTTTCTGAGTACCTACGTCACTTACGTTAACTTCACATAGGTTACAAAATGAATAAGGTCTAAGTGCTATTTCTGCGCATGGATTTGTTCCCCAGTCTTTATTGTTCGTAAAGATTATACCTGGTTCACCTGCTCCGGATGCTTTTACTCTACTCCAAAGTTCTAAGAAATATTCTTTAGTAACTTTTCTTCGTAGTAGAGTTGCAGAGTTATTAGCTCTACCTCGTTGTGGGTTTAACTCCCACCAGTTACCTGATTTACAGGATATCATTTCTTCATCATCTGCGGAGAATAGGGATATTAAAGCTGCTCGTCTAATACCTCCTGCAAGAACTGCATCAGCTATATGACATACAATATCATGTACTTCGATAGGTTCTAACTTATCTCCATCTTCTTTAAGGTCTAATATACCTTGTATCTTAACTAAACATTCTTTAAGTGGCTGCGGTCCTGGTGCTTTCCCTCCAGATGTTATTAAGGCTGCTCCTTTAGGTCTTATATCTAAATAATCAAACCGTAAGGTAGATCCTCCGTGGAAGTGAGATTTCATTAATGCTTTTACAGCGTCTGCCCACCCTTCGATAGAGTCTCCAATTAGGAACCTCCTAAACTTAGTAGGGTTCGGTCTACGTATTTCTGGTAGTTTTTCGATGTGGTGCCTTTGTACGCTGTATCCCATACCTGTACCTCCTAAGAGTAGGAACATAATCTCACCGAAGGTTCTCCAATCGTCTATAGGAGCGTATGCACAATTGTATATACGGTTTGGACTTATTTCAACTGGCTTGCCGGCAAATTGCATACTCCGCATAGAAGGTAGAGTCTTCTTATCGTATACGAATTTATAAGCGTTTTCTATTTCTTCCGACAGGTCCGGGTATTTCTTTAGGTGCATATTCTTGTTCCTGTTAACAAGTTCTTCCCATACTTCTCTTCTATTAAGCTCTGGCGTGTATTTTGCGTACTTGAGGAAGACTGTAATGTCTGATAGGATTTTTTGACTGATGTCCATTTTTTTATTTATTTTTAAATTGTATATAATACTTATGTGGTTTTTAAAAAAAATTAGGTTTTCTACGAAGAAAACGTAGAAAGTTGTGAGAATTTCTTAGAGAGTTCTTTTTTATCGAAACTATCCATAAGGTTAAAAGACTTAGCATTACCAGGAGCTGGTGTGTCATCATAGGTAGGTACATCTTCTGTAAGCTCAATGTGTCCGTTAGAGGTGTCCATCTTTGCTCCAAACGTCATACCGTCCATCCCGTATCTATTTTTCATAATATGAACTCTACCTGTTCCATTTAACTTATCTTCTTTCTTCCTTGATAAGGACATGCAGAAGTCGGAAACCATTATCTTATCGTAAGATCCTGCTGCTTTGTCTCCTTCAATTATATCATCCTTAGCTCCCATTCTGTTTACTTGTGAAGGTGATATGATAGGTATTTTAAGTTCCTTTGCTAGACCTTTACATGCTACGTATACATCATCTATTTCATCTTTCCTCTCTGCAAACTTACTACTCACATTTCCTCTTAGGTAATCGATATAGTCTATAATTACAAGGTCTGGTTTTAGTTCTGAGTCTGTGCATTTTTGTAAGTGAGCTCTTATTGTAGATACCGATGCCATCTTAGGCGGATACTCTTTAATTATAAGCTTTCCGGGAAGTGATTCTACCATACCTTCTACCTTAGTTCTATGGTCTGCTATATGTTCGATATCTACCCCTGTTAAGTAACAATCAACCCTTTTTCCTACGTAGTCTTCTCCAAGTTCTAGAGTATAATATACTACGTTGTAACCTAACCGTACTGCATGAGCTGCCATTGCTACCATAAGCCATGAGTTATGAGATAGTATTCCGTTACTATAATAACAATGTACATCCACTACAGAAAGGTCGTAGAGTACTTCCTCTTTTTTATCCTTAGTTTGTTTTGTTAAGGTAGTTGTTCCGGTTTCTGTTATAACTAAATCTTCTGAGGTTATCTCATCAGCCATTACCCAGTCTCTATTCTCTGTCTTGAATTGGTGTTTACCTGATGTTTGTATGTCTGTACCGTTACTGAAGTAGCTTCTTACTGAGGATTGTCTTTCTGTTGTGAACAGAGTCATTATAGGTTTATAACCGTAGGGGGTTTTAACTTTTATATCGAACTCAGGAAGGTAAAGGTTATTTTGATAAGGTTCTACCCCTAGTTTAAAGAATAGATCTCCAATCTTAATCTTACGTGTTTTAATTCTTACTTTCATTTATTTATAACTTATTTAGTTTTATTATCTTCTATGTACCCAAAGATCTTAGCCATTTGCCATCCGTATAAATGGTTACCGTCGATATTAAACTCATCCCAAGGCTCTACCCACATAGTTATTTCTTCTCCGTCATTATTAGTTATAGGTAAACCGTATTCAGGATACTCTATTTCTATGGTTGAGTCATACCCTAAGCATTTACCTCCTCCTGGGTTTCCGAAAACTATACCTAAGTCTCCAGGTCCGAAACCACCTTGAAGTATATTATTAATATCTGGCCACGGTGTTGGTATAGTAGGTCTTGAATCTTCTCTGTATCGTGTTTCTATATCTTTATTGTACTCGTGTCCGATATTCTTATCAGTACCTGCTTTTAATGCGCTATCTATTAGGAATCTAATACTATCATACTCTCCTATGTTAAGCAAGTCTACAGAATCCAAAAGAGCTCCTTTTAGTTTTTGATTCTTACAGAAAGTAGTGAACTCTTCCTCTACGTATGCTAACTCAGCATCTGAATGTCTATATGCTTCTTTTAACTGTTCCCTAATGGATGTTTGAAGTATTTCATTCTCTAGCTTTTTAACCTCTATGGTTAGTATCTCCATAGATATTACTGTATGGTATTTATGCCAGTACTTAAGTATCTGATTTATTACCCATTTGTGTGCTGGATTAGGAAAGTGTTCGTCTGTTAATATATCGTTTATATTTTGAATAAACTCTTTCTTTGAGAGTAGTGCTCCTATCGCTTTTACTTGGAACACCGGACCGTAGTCGGATAATACTTTTAATGCTGCCATAACTTTTTATCTTATTGTTTACTATTATTTAACTTTAATATAAGTGTTTATTTTAGAGTACTCAACTTAAAAAAGTTTTCTGTAACCCATCCTTCTATATCTCTAATAAAATGATCGATTCCGTCTATTTCGTAGAGTTGTAAAAATTCTTTTTTATGAAACGGGTTGTTATCTTCAGCGAGTAGCGTTTCTATATACTCTATCTGCCTTTTATCTAATATCGGATTTTTTAAATCCATTAACTTGTATGAATTCCTTAACATAGTTTCAGCTTGTAATACTTGCGCGTATGTTTTGTGTTGGGTAAGTTTAGCTTCACATATTTCAAAGATCTCATCTAACGTTAGGGAATGGTTTATTAGTTCTGGGAATCTCTTTAGTAAGGTTTTAGGTCCCAGTCCTCTTATTCCGTTTATTGCATCTGACTTATCCCCTAGTAAAGTTTTATATATTATAAAGTTGTCGGAATGTATTCCGAATTCATCTGCTACTTCTTTTTGTTTGTAGAACTTCTTACCTATTGGTCTATAAACTGTTACTTTGTTATTTACTAGTTGAAGGTAGTCTTTATCTGAAGATACTATTACCACGTCTGAATTCTCTCTTTTAGGTAGTTCTACAGCCATGTATGCAATCATATCATCCGCCTCTGCTTTATCTATCATTCCGGTCTTTACTGGTAAGCATTGAAGGTAGTGTATGAGTCTTGTTACTTGGTCTATTTTAGACTCTCCTTCCTCTTCTACGTTATCGTAAGTATCCCAGTTTGTTATTCTAGTTATACCTCTATTAGACTTGTATTCTGGTAGGAGGTTTTTTCTGTTGGTTGATGAACCTACTCCGTCGAATATTACATAAACCCCGGTCGGTTGTATTAGTTGAATTAGAGATCCTAAAGATCTTATAAACCCTGCCATCCCTCCGATTGGAACTCCTTGCTTGTTTAAGAAGTTTATTGTTGCAAAGTTTCGAAAAAAGAGGTTTAGTGCGTCTATTACTAAAACTCTTGAATGAAATTTTTTCTCTACTACAGGTGCACTTTCCTGCTCTGTAATGGTTGCGAGCATTGCTCTTAGATCCTGTGACATATATTACTTTAATATAACAAAAAACCCCTGCATAAGCAAGGGTAATTGTAACTTTAATTAATTATCTTTTAATACTACTCTTCTTTTGTTAAGTGAAGTTGTATTAACTCTTCCATATAGTCTAAGTCGTCTAGTTCTTCAGATCTAAGCTCTTCTCCTTTTATTATAGTATCAATAAACCAGTCTTCAGACTTCCCGTACTTTTTTAAGATCGTATTTATTTCTCCATTTCCATTCTCAAAATCAGTATCGTCATAAGGAGATGTTGAATCGGTTTCTTCCAGTTCTTCAGTACCACGTAGAGACATTTTACGTTCACTGTGTTCACCTTCTTTTTCTTCTTTTAGCAGCTTCCCTTCGGCTAAGTACTTTCGTAAATTAAAATCTTCCATATTTTCTTATGTTTTATAAATATACTTAAAGATAATAAAAAACCCCTGCATAAGCAAGGGCTTCTTTTCAGTTATGTGTTATACTAACTTAGATACTCTCTTCTAGTTCTTCTACTATTTCAAAGTCTCCTCCTCCTAGTATTCTCTCCCAGTTTTCTTGGTTGGTTGCTTTATAGTCCTTAAGTGCTTTATCATCGTCTAGTATGAAACCGTGAGGGGTCATAATAATCTTACCTCGAGTTGTAAGCCCGTTAATATGATTCTTATCTATCTGAATATTAGCTCTCTTAGCGAACTCTATCTGTTTTCCGTTCTTCACTGCTTTTATCTTAGAAGTTCCGGCATTAGATATATTTCCGAATGTAATTATTAAAGTAGAGTCGTACCAGAGAGTCTTACCTCCTTTGTTCTCTAACTTAGGTTGTCCCATCGGGTTATCCGGTTTTGCAGTCCATACCTTGTTTACTACTACTAGTGAATTTGTATATGGACAAGATTCCTTCCTAGACATTACAATTCGTTGATTTACCTGATTACCAAATTGAGTAGACATTGCTCCTGCATTCCATTCGTTATTGTTCTTATTAGAACGTACTGATAGTTCACACGGTACAGATCCTACAGAATCCCATAGGAATAAAAGGTCGTAAGGAAGTGCTCCTTTTTTCTGCTCGTCAATTAGATCTAAGATAAAGCTAGCTACGTCTTCTATTGTATTTAGAGTTTCTCTATCTACGTAAATAAAAGTTCCTCGGTAATCTAAAACCTCTCCTGTTTGTTCGTCTACTACCTCCTCTACCTGTAATCCCATCTGGATAGCATGCTCCCAGTTCCATTTCATCTCTGTGATGATAAAAACAGGGAGTATTCCTACCTTCTGTGCAGATATTGCTGCTTCCAATAGTGCAGTGGACTTTCCAGTGTCTGAGTGCCCTCTTAACATGGTTATATGCCCCATAGGGATACCCGGTATAGAAGTGACTTCTTGAAACGCTGGAGATAAAGGGATCCACTTTTGGTCTTTAAACCTGACGTTTTTACTTAGCATCTTACTATCTTTGAACTTTTCCAGGTTAAACCCTTTTTTAAGTTCGGCGGATACGGCTGCTGTTAGTGATTTACTTTGTGTCTTCGCCATAGTTTACTTAAAACGGTAGGTCGTCGTTTTTTCCGTTAAAAAGACTATCAAACTTATCTTCTTTAGATTCTTTAGGTTTACCTTGTTTTTCTAGAGAGAACTTATTCGTAGGTGATGAAGGTGTTTCAAAAGCTACATCAGGTATCTTGCTTTCAGAAGTATCTTCGTCTGGCGCTAAATATTCGTGTAGTATCTCTTTCATCCTGTCAAATTCCATCTTAGTAAAAGATTCTATTGGATCAGGTTGATTTTCAAGTAGTATCTTTACTGTTTCGTTCTCTTCTGCTAAAGGAGTTTGTGCAGTCCTAGGTCGTAGTGTTGTTTTACTATATCCTGTACCTGTTTGTGTTGAATCTACGGTAGTCAATGTTAGATCTCTACCGGTAAGAATATCAGTATAGTCTCCTATGTCTTCGTCCTCTACCATAGAGAGTAGTTCCATGTAGATCTCTTTTCCGAAACCCCACAACCTAACGCCTTCGTCTTCCTTACCTCTTACGATTACAGGAACGAATACTCTCATCTTAGGTTCTAACTTTCTTGCAAGTCTCCAATTTTCCTTATCATTGGTTTCTCTTAATTGTTTAACGAATTCAACTATCGGATCCTTATCTCCTGTATTAATAGGTGAGAACATTGGGAACTTATGTATACCGTAATGGAAATACAATTCCGAAAATGGATTCGACTTGTTAAACTTGGAAGGTAGTATTCTAATAACTTCCTTACCTACGCTTGGTCTAAAGAATATATCTTTAGAGCTTTTCCCTGAAGAGCTAGCGTTTTTTTGAGTTTGCAAAGCTTGTAGCTTCGACTTAATTTCACTTATGTTCATTAGTATAACTTATTTAATTTAATATAGAGCTTATTTTACTAGAAAGCAACTTTTATTGTACGTTTCTTATTTCGTAAATCTTTGTTTTTACTAGTTTTAAATTTCCTTGTGTTGTTAGTAGTATTGTATTTTTATAATGGTTCCAGTTTACTCTGAATCTTGTATCCACTACTCCTCCGTTTAACTCTTTTATAAGTTCGTTAAGAGCGTTTATCGTATATAACGTGTTTGAGGTTTTTTTCCGATGCACTAGAATTGTGTTGTCTGGAAGGGTATCTATATTAGGTTCTTCTAGATTATACGTGCAGGCTAATTCTTCTGAATCTTTTACCTCTAATACGAATATCTTTCCGTAGAGTATAGAGTGTCTTGAGGTAATATCTTCGATAAAGTAATTTAAGTCCTCAACTTGTACGAAAGTACACAGTAGTTTATTCTTTAACATCTCCTGATTTTTTATTATTTCTTTATCATACATATTAGAAGGGGTGTAAAGAGTTATAGTTTTTTCCAACATTCATTGTTATTTTTAAATTCTCGTTCTTAAAGACGTCTACTATTTTACGTAGGGTTCCTGTATCTTCCTCTGCTAGGTCTAGTAGTATTGCATCATAAGTATACAGTACGATCTTAGACCGTTTATCTTCTAAAAGATAGAGTATTTTCTCTATTAAGCCAACATTACTTACAGTTTCGTAATTTTGTATGATGTAGTTAAATAGCTTTTGAGGGTTCATATTAAGTAGATCTTTACTGTGAAACCTGTACTTATTATCTACTCCGTCTACATAACCCTGTGCTTTATATTTACTCCAAAGCTCATCTATGTATTTAGTTGTTAGTTTAAAAAAGGGGAAATCTTGATACTGTTTAAATACATTACCGTATAGTTGCTTAAATACTAGTTTCTTAGATTCACCCCTATCCATTCCGTAAATTTTACCAAAGTCTTCGTATATATCTCCGGTAGGTGATTCATAGTTTACTAGTTTTGATATTAAGGTAGGGTGGTAGGCGACTAGATCTATCTCCATTAAGAGGTCATTTCTAGGTATGAATACGCTTCTACATCCGTTTTCTTTATTAAGTGCTGCGAAATTAATACTATTAAAGTTGTTAGATGGCCTGCCTGTAGTATTATTAAGGCGATACTGTGTTAAGATGTAGTTGTCATATAGGTTTAGAAAGGGTCTCTCTATGTTAAAATAGTCTCCTACTGTACCGTTCATCTTTAACCCGTTTCTTTCTATACCCCAGAATATACCTTCTACCTTTCTACGGAAATCGTCGGGTTTAAAAGAGCTAAGTACTTCTAAGTATTGCTTTGATATTTTCTCACAGTATTCGTAATGTTTCACTATCGGCACTATGTTTCCTTGGTCCGGGTCGTTATAGTATCTCCTGGAGAAGTAGTTTAATGCTTGTACTGTTTCTTCTTTTATTATAGGGAGGGTGGTAGTTTCTTTACTCTGGTGAAAGTACCTAAAAGCTTTACCGTCCGGTGTATAGACTGTATCTATGTCGTTTAACCACTCTTTAACTTTTATAGGGTCTATTTTCATAGCTTCACTGTGTAAGAAGTTCAAAAGGTATCCTTCTTCAGTCTGTATATCTTTTACATATAAACCTAGGGGGGAGTATATAGCCGGGTGTCCGTCCGGGTGCCTATTAATAGGTATAGCTATTATATTTGCTAGCTTAACGCTTTTTAGTTCATCGAACTGCTCTTGTGTCTCTATTAACCAAAACATAACCTTTTCTTTAATATAAGAAAAGTAGGTCGGGTATACAACTTAGACTGTGAACTCGGTATAATTTGTAATGTACTGTGAGAGACCGTATACTTTAAACCTGCCTTCTACTAGAGTTACCATTCTTCTATTAATGCCTTCTAAATCTACACCAGAGGTCGTCCACGTTAATTGAAATGGAATGTATATACCCCAATTGTATGAGGCGTTTTTAGATTGTACCATCTCATAATCTTCCTTACTTACTTCTGTAAATATTGCGTTATTTGTTCTTCTTAAGAAGTAGCGGGTAAAGGAAGGGAAGTTACCTAATGGTTTACTATATTGAGGTTCTATTAGTTCGAGGTTCGGTCTTTCAATTTGCTGCTTCTCTCTAATATAATCATACGTGGTATTTGATACTATATCTGTAGCTTGTACTGTTGAGGTATCTCCGGTACTGTCTGCAAAGATTGTAGCGTTCGAAGGTTTAAGTCTTCGTTGTTGACCATCGCTAGGTGTCTTACCTGTGGTAATATTGCCGTTTGAAAGTATATGGTATTCTCCTATATAAGGTTGTTCCGTATCTACATAGACAAGTTCGTTTCCATTTGTAAATAAGTCGGTTATTATTTTAGATTTCGGATAGTACATTTTACATTTATTTTTAGGTACCTGTCTTTATTTCTCCTGGGTTTATATTTTGCCAATGCCAGGCTTCCCAGTTCTCAAGGTCTTTTTTGTCTTTCCAGTTTGGTAACCTTTTAAAACCGTATTTCCCAGCATTTACCTTAAGCCATTTATATTGCGACATATCTACTTTCAGCTTTGTTCCACTACTATTTGCAAAATCTATTGCCATACCGAATCCGTGTTTTGATGTTCCAGCAGTAGCTGCTTTTGCTCCGTCACCGGCTTTTAACCACAAGTCCTTAATAGCTACTTGATTTTCAAAAGTTCTATATGCAGAATTTATACGCATTGGAGTGTTTGGATTATCTTTACTGTATGCTGTGAGCATTTTCTCTAAGTTTGACATTACCGGTCTTAATAACCTTATCCTACCTTTATCGCTCGTTAAGGTACTACCTTTCCACTTATTATAAGGGAATAATTCTTTATTTAGTTCTCTCATATACTCAGCAGGAACTTCACCGTTTATAACAGCTTTTTTTGTTGCGTTTACAGTAAGTATTGTAATAGCTTGCTTATCATTCTTATCAGGCTTTGCTATGGTTTGAGTTTTTTCTAAGTTTAATTGAGGGGCAAAAGCTTCTTCATTACTAAGTCTTGTTGCTCTATCTGCAGGTAGTGCTTCTAATCCCATTATAGAAGATATGGTTGTTACCCATTTTGAATTATCTACAGTATGACTTACGCCGGTTACTGTAAAGTCATACTTCTGGTCGTACGAAAAGGGAAGTACGTCGTCTGTAATTTTAAACTTTTGGAATATCTTTATTCCGCTTATTCCGTATATGGATAGGTTTAATTTTATTGGTATGAACCCTGTGCTTGTTTGGTTTGTTTCTGTGAATGCTCCTAGTAGGTATTTGTAAAGCTCTACTGGTATATTCTCCATACCTTCTTTACTATTCGACTCTAAACTTATATGACTAAAAATACCGTCTGTACCGGGTTGTTGGTTTAATGCTAGTTTTGCGTAGGCATCTAAGTTTCCTTCGAATTTACTTAAGGCTTTCTTAGCTCTCTCTTCTTTCTTTGTTACTGCTGCTACTTTGACCTGCTCTCCTATTTGTTTACTCGGATACACTCTATCGGTTAACCCTTTACTTAGTCTCGAGAAAGATACAGCTTCCTCTCCTAATACTTCTCCCTGCGCTTGAGCTCCGGTAGAGATTACAGTAGCAAGGTCAGGGGTAATGGAGGATTGTGCAGATATGTTTGTAACCATGCTTTTCAATCCTTGAGCTTGTATAGTTACTGCTTTGTACTGGTCGACGTTTGAACTCTTCGAAAGACCTTTTATACGTACTTGTTGAAAATCTACTATAGTTAGTATATTCTGAATACCGTCTACATCTCCTACTACTTGTAGGTCGTTAACACTTCCTAAGGCTTTAGTTACCCCGTCGCATATACTTTGTAAGAATTCACGTATTGAGACTTTATTACTTTCATTATCGCTTAACTTATGTAGTTGTCCGGAAAGGAATGCAGCATTTATGTAGATGTTGTTTATATTACCTATAGTAGGAAAAATATAAGTTAGGTTTGAATCGGTAGATACCTTTTGTCCGTCTGAATCTAGAGATTCTTTAAGAGTCCTAAGTCGGCTTTGGTTAAATGCGCTTATATCGTTAAAAGGTGCTGGTAGAGTTGCGTTTCGTTCTAATCGTGGACTCCGGAATAATGTACCTTGTGTTGTATTAAGGTATGTGTTCCGTATGTAGCATTTTTGTAGATTGGCGGACAAAGAGGTAGAGAACATAAACATAGGTTTATCAGATTCGAAGTCTATTTTTATTAATTCTTCAGTGTCTGAGAATAAGTTTACATTACTGTTTGTCCATTCTAAAAGAGCTTTAAAGGAGAGGTATACTTCTAACCCTCCATCTGCATACTCTATGGCGTTAAAACCTCCGTATGTTTTCTCCTTTATTTTGTTTATAAAGTCTGTATTGCTTTCTGTGCTCATTATCGATCTCTTTTTATAAACTCTAAGAACTGGTTCCTACTAGTTGAATTTTTTAGTTTTAGGTTGTTATGCTCATACTTTAGAGGAGTACCTGTCGAAAGGCCAAATAGATTTCTTCCGTTTCCTTCCCATGCTCCGTATTCATAAAGGTTAATTAGTACGGAGTTCCTAGAGGGTAAGGACTTGATTAGGAAGTTTATTTCGTCTGTGTTTGTCTGAATGTCTTTTTCTTCAGTGTTAGTTACTCCAGTAACGTTAAGGTTTTTAATGTAATTTTCCGTATCAGCAAGTACTTGTTTAAAGTTTTCAAAGGTTGCCGATATTCTTTTTGTAGTGTCTCTCTTTAATGTCAGTTCTGAGTTCATATTATTATTTATTAACTCGTAACCTAATGTTTTTATAAATCTATGTGTATATATATAATCCACTTGGTTAACATACGTAAACGGGGGAAGTTCGAGGGCTAGAGTAAGGTACTTCTTTAGTAACTTACTGCTTGTAGCTTCTGAGTTTATATACTTAAAGGTTACTTGATCTGTTCTGTCATTTTTTATTAATATTTTACCGTTGAGAAATTCTATTAATTTGTCGTATGGTTCGGTAAAGGCAGAACGTTGGGCTTTAATCGTACTTATGTAATTAGCTTTTAACTTTTTATCTTCTGCCTCTTCTACTAACGTCTCTACTAGGTTTAAGTCCTCCACTATCTTCTGGGTTGTTTTTTGAAACTGGGTTTTTGATGTCTTTGTTAGCAGTTCGTCTGTTAGGTCATAAAGGAATGCGTTTAGTAGTGACACTTCTTTACTTAACCGTAGGTTTAATATGTTTTGTAACCCTTGATTAACTTTACCGTTGACTTTACTATTCTCTTTGCTAACCCCTCTACCTCCACCTAGGTTCATTTTTAAAGAGTCAATAACGTCTCCTACTGATACTAAATTTAATATTATATCGTAACTTAAGTCGTTGTTTAGAGTCCAGGAGAAGTTACTTACTTTTGCAACTATTGCATCGTAGTTACCTCCTGTTCTATCTTTATTATCTGCTATACTCTTAGTGAGTATTTTACTACCTATGTTACTGTCTGTTTGAAAAAGAGCGTTAGGTATTTCTAAAGAACTCATATTCTGCTTCTCAGTAGAGTTATCGTAGTACATAGAGTGTCCCCATTCTAGAATTAAGGTATAACCTAATCTTAAATACAGGGTCTCAAGTGCTTCAAATTGACCCTTACTAAAACATTTAATGTTTACTTGAGCTTGTTTTAGCGATCCGTTGTTTTTATAGTTTACGTTGACATTACTTAGTCCAGGCATTGGTTTATAACCTTGAGTCTTAGGATCTGATAAAAATCCGTAACTTCCATCGAACCCTCCTCGAGTTAAACCCCCTCTTATCTTACTATCTAATGCTTCTGAAGAACCTGCAAATAAGACTAGGTTTTTAGCTAGATTGTAACCCTGTACTTGTTCGGTAGTTACATTTGGACCTAACCTCTCTGCTAACTTCTTAGCTCTTGTAGCGTCTACACTTACTGATGAGCTTAGTCTTATCCACGGGGTACTTGCATTAAAGACTTTTAAATCGTCTGCAGTCTTTTGTGATGTTCCTAAACGGTTCTGTCTTACTTCGATTTGTTTACTTACATATTCATCGAACGGTTCTCCTAGTATTTTTGACTTAGCCATTATTTATATTGTTAAAACTGTTTATAACATCTTCGGGGTTACCTGGTATCCGAATCTGTACTCCTAATGTAGGGTATAATGAGTTAGAAGGCAAGCTAGGGTTAGCTGATGCGATTATCCAGTAAAGTCTCCAGTCTTTATAATATTGGTTTGCTAATAAGTCTAACCTATCACCGTAAGTTGTAATCACGTATGTATCGTTCTCAGTCTCCGGTATTTCCGGGTACCTGGTAACTCCCTGATAAGTCGGTCCTTCCTTTTGTTTATATGTCTCTGTATCTGTGTATCTGTTCACTATGTTAAATTTAGAGGTTTGATAAACGTAGGCTGTCTTCCACCGTTTAGATTAAGTCCCGGGTCTTTTTGATTATCTAAACCGAAGTCTACTTCTTTACTTTTCACTGTAGGAGGTGGAGCATTAAGTGCTTTATTTAGTACATTCTCTGCTAAGTCAGCATCAGCAGAGATGACACTCGTTCCGTCTTTCGTAGGCAGGTAGGGGTTAGGCTGGCCTGAGTTTGCTTGGTCCGGTGGTGTGAAGAGAGCGTATTTCCTTGTCCCATCCATCAACTGCGGTGCGAAGTCGTGTATAGGAGTGAAGCTTAACTGTACATCAAAGTGTCTTGGTGCTTCCAGTTGGTCTGATTCAGTTCCTTTTTCCGGTTCATTGTATGCTATTTCCCAAGATGCATTTTCAGGTACGGTATAGGTTAGACTTGTTATAAAACCTGGTATTCTGTAAAGGTAGCTGCCAACTACTAGCCTTACTATATTACCTCTCATGTAACCGCCGTTTGAACTGTAGTCAGGTGCTAGTGTTGATGCAAGGTAGGTGAGTTTTTGGTACATTGCCTTCATCTCGTCTCTTGTTTGAGGATGTACTGTGAAACTCAAACTTATGGTTCGGGTAAATCCTGTATAGCTGTAAAGGTTATCTGCTCTACCTACGAATCTAGTGGGGTTCCAATCTCCCCCGAAATTATCTGTTATCGCTCCTAAAAAAGCTCTAAAGTGTATGTTAGTGTTAGTATCTTCATCATTATCTAATACTTCGAATCTAAATCTTATAAAATCTCTTGTATATCCGTCTTCCGCTGCTATAGGTCCTTTGTATAAGGGCATAGCAGCTACTTTATCTACACTTTCAAAGTCACCTCTATACAGGTTACTCCTGTTTCTAGCTCTTCTACCTGGATCTCCTAAACCTACTCTGGTTATCTTGTTTACTTTAGCAGAGGAGTAGTCTACTGTATTTTCGCCGAAGATTCCAGCTGTCTTATTTACAGTAGTTGCTGCAATACTACTCCTAAAATCAGGTAGTATTGTGGGTCCAGAGTTATTCTTTGATGCCGGTATTACGTTATTAAAGTCTTTCTGGTTCCAAGTGTATATTGAATCACCTAGTCCTGAGCCATTATATACGCCGTGGTTTGTTGCTCTAATAATGGTTTTAGATATACCCGGCCCTCCTTGGTACTCTATTAAGTAATTCTCGTTTAATGAAATACCAGTTAGTTTTAAAGTAGCTTGATCTGCTTTTTTGAGTTCTTCCTTTGCAATTTTATACCTATAGAGGTTGGAGAGTCTTCCTTTATCTTCCTTATCTAATTTTAAGTATACTTTTTCATACTTAACTTGATTATCTTGTAGAGCTATAGGTACTAGTCCTTGTTTTTCTAAATGTAGCCCGGTACCGCTTGCTGCAACTTGAACTAACGTTGATAATGGGTTATATCTTCCTTTTGTCGGGTCTGTCCTATTAGGTCTCCCCGGCACTATGGGGTTTTGAGCTGAGAGTATCTCTTGTTTTCCTATAAAGAGTAGTCCCTTAGGTGTTGTTAGGAATTGAGATATTCTTGATAGGTCCTGTAATCTATTTTCAACTTGTCTCTGTATGCCTCCTATCAACCCCGTACCTGCTTGAGGGTTAGAGTTAACGTCAGGTATGTTTGAGGTTATAAAAGGTTGTCTACTGTTAGCATTACCCGGTCTATCGTTAGTAAACTTTAAACTTCTTTGGTTAAACCCGTACTTTTGAGCATAGGTAGGTCCGGCCTTGGTTTTATACTTAGCTGCGAATGGGTTATTTTCATAAAACGACCCTAAATCTGTTAAGAGGTCTTTTAGTGCCATTAAGGGTAAGTTACTCCGGTCTCAGGGTGTTTGTATCCTTTTGGCTGCTTTCCGTTTAGGTCTAAATTAGATGGTTGGGGTAATGCGTTAATCTGCCCATCATCATACTGGTGGTATGCTTGGTTAACTTCTCCTTGAAAGGCTCCATTTAAAGAGTATCCCGCTAATCCGTCGGTTGTTGAGTGTAGTTTTGATAATTTTGAAGATAGAGGGTTTGTTGGTGGGGTTGCTCCGTTATGCTTCGATAGTTCTGACCCTTTGTCTCTTAGTAAGTCTAGTATTCCCATGATTTTTTAATTTATTATAAATATGAACGTTTGTTAATTTTAAGTGTAAGCACTCATATCTACATTACCTCCAAATGCTTTTACATTACTACCTACTCTGTAGGATTGTCGTGCATTTGCATTACCTATCGACTGTCCGTCTAAGGTTAAGGTTATGTTTGTATTTGAAGGAGTGATGTTTACCTTATTCTCTATTTGTTGAGAGTTGTTACTATTATTGTTATTAGAGTTACTTCTAACAGTCTTAGCTATTCCTGGAGCTACTATTATGTCGTCGTTAGGACTAACTTGAAATAAACCTCCTTCTTTCGGAGAGATTGTTGTTTTACCTTCTGCAGGAAATATTCCGTCCCCTATTGTAGTAAGGAATGCAAGTGCTGCTACTCCTGCTACTGTTGCTATTATTCCAGCAGCTCCAGCCGAAAGAGCAGCGGCGCCGGCGATGTTGGCTACTGCGGCTGCTATACTTGCTGCTTTATAGGCTACCATCAATGGGATTACAAGTTTTAGAGCGGTTACTATGCCGTTAATATTATCCCCTATGAATTTAAAGATTGTACTTATTACAGGTAGTACTCCAGAAGCTAATGGTACAAGTGCTTCTTGAAGTTTTACGCCTGCTGCTGCCATTTTATCTTGTAAGGAGACTGATTCCATTTGTGTAGCTAGGGCATCGTTACCTAATTGAAGTCTTGCTCCATCAACACCTAGCTGCTGTACTGCGGTTGCATACTTCTCTTTTTCAGTATTACCTTCGAATTGAGATAAGGCGAGCATTGCTTCCCTTTTCATTAAAGATTCAGCGAGGGAGTCTCTTGTTAATCCTACAGCTTGTGCTAAAGCTCCTTGTTCAATTACGTTCATACGTTGGAAGTCAGCTACTGTACCGAAGTTGCTTGCTAATTCCTCTGCTAGCATTCCTTGATCTCCTATAAGAGCTGCATACCTTGCACCTTCTAGGTTTAACTGCTTACCTGTTAGGAGTTCCGCAGCTAATTCGTCTTCAATTGAGGATTGGAAGTTTAGAAGTGAACTACTGATGTTTTCAAGATCTTTCATCTCTACTCCTAATGCTTTTGCTTTAAAGACTGCGGTTGCTATAGCTTCTGCAGAGCCTCCTAGTTGTATCTTCGTTGCTGTAGATACATCTTTTATACTTTCTAGGATCTGTTTTTCGTTTAGAGCTAACCCTGTCGTGGCTTTTAAGATCTTTACCTGTCCTTTGTATTCAATAGTCTGTTCTTTTAACGTCTTTCCTGTTAAGTAGGTAGTATCCTGTAGAGATTCTACTACATCTCCAGAAATACCTGCTTCTTTTGTAAGTCTTACGAAGGTTTTTAGGTTCTCTTCTCCGAACTTTGCAAATGTTCCGTACCTGTTGTTTAATACCTGGAATGCTTCATTTAGGTTTGTAGTACTTCCGAAGAGTCCTTCTTGTGTTGTTGCGGTTTCTGTTAGTTCTTTGTTAAGTTCTCCTGCTTGTTCATTACTTATACCGAAATTTCTTGCAGTCCCGGATGTTAAAGTATCCATTCTCTTAAAGATACTTGCTATTTGAGTTGTTACGAAAGCTGCAGATACAAGAGGGTCTAGTAGTTTTTTAGCTAGGTCTTTACCTGTCTGCTTTACTATCATGCTAAAGGTTTTGTAACTACTAGGAAGTTCTTCACCTGCATCGGCTATTTGCCGTAGTTTTTCCTCTACTATCCCTACACTTCCTTCAAGTCCCTTGAATCCGGGTATTTTACTCAGTCCTTTTGCTATTTGACCCGAAAGTCCCATAGCTGTTCCTATCTCTAGTATCGTATCCCGTTCTCGCTCTCGTTGAGCAGTTGCTTCAGTAAGGTTTTGAATAGCTTCATGCTGGAAGTATTCTGCTTGCTCTTGAAGAGTTAGTGCTTGTAGACCTAGATTGTACTGATCCTCTGTTGCTTGAACTATAGCCTGTTGGTCTTGAATCGCTTTTTCATTTAGCTCTCCGCTTTCAGCCTTCCTACTCTGTTCCTCTTGTAATCTTTTAAGTTGTTCTTTAAGTAAACTACTTTGTTGGATAGCTATCTTTACATTTTTACTCTCAAGTATACTTTGAGAAAGAGAGGTTCTTGCAATTAAAGCTTTATTTTTTTCAATTTGTTTATTCTTATCTGCTAAAGAAGTTAGGGATGTATTTTGATTACTTAACGCTTTTGCTATTTCCCGTGAGGTTTTAAGCTGTTCTCCTTCGAACTCTGTTAACCTAGTCTTTATACCTAAAGCTTCCTTCAAAGACTCTACAATACCTTGCTGGTTAAGGAGTTGGTCTCTAAGTAGAAGTCTTCTTTGGTCTTCTATCTGTAAAGCTTCTTTTGAAATGTTACTTGAATCGTCAGCCATATATTATAAATAGTAAAGGGTAGTGTTTTAGACTACCCTCCGTTATACTTTAACTTACTCCCTCGTGCATACTCCGGTATTTGGATTGCACCGGATTTTATATCTGATGCTAAAGTTTCTGCGTTTGTTTCTGTATTATTCTCCTTATCGTAATGTTCTTTTATAGAACTGTGTATATACTTTCTTAAATGTATAGGAAGTTCGTAGAGTTCGGTGAACGAATACCCTCCTTTGCCGAAGAAGGTTATTTGATGTATTTGGTCGAATATATGTTTCCTATACTGTTGAGTCAGGCCAAAAAAAGGTGGCAGTTATTGGAAGAATAACGTCCTCCTCGCCGTTACTTGTTTCTACTGTTACAATAAGGTTTATATCTGGCTGTACATCGCTTATATAACCCCTTAATGCTCTTGCATCTTTTGCAAGTAATGCTGTATCTACAAAGGTTCTAATTGTCTTAGCTTCTCTATCTCCATCAACAGAAGTTATTGTATGCTTAAGACGGGTAGTCATTTCCGGGTTATCGTTTTTATTGATTTTCTTTAAACCTTCTAACTCCCTTTTAATCTTACTACTATCACCTACGGTTAGTATTTTAAATGTTAATTCAACTTTTGAATGAGGTAGTGTAAAGGTGAATTCATTTACATTAGGGGTTATAAGTGTTTCGTTAAATTCTTTATCTTCTAAACTTGTTAAGTCTATTACCTGTGTTACATTATCATGCTTGATTTCGTAATCTTTACCATACCCTAGTATCCGTGCTGCGATCATGATTGCATTCTGGTCTCCCTGAATTAGGTCATTATAATCTACTTTTGATATAATTAGGGACTGTAGTAATTTGTCGATAACTATTCCTTTAGCTAAGTAGTTGGGGTTAGTTAGTATGTCCTCTTCTTTAGCGGTCATATACTTCATCTCAACCTTACCGCTTGATAAGGGATTGTCTAGTGGATAGAGTAATCCTTTTGAGGGGAGGTCTATCTCTTCTGTTGGAAACTTAAATTCTGCCATGTAGGTGTATTTATTTAATTATAAATATATATGATTTCTACTTTATTGCAACTTTGATGTTATAAAAGTAATGTTAACAGGTGTTACTTTACTTGTAGTAGTTTGATAGTGTTTCAGCAAGTTTTAATTCTATGCTTTACATTGATACCTTATCCCTCTGTATATTGGGTCAGCACTAAGATACCTATCGTTTCTATGCGTTGAGTATATGTTATAATACTCGAAGATTGATGACTTCTAGGTTTGGGTATAAATGTTTACTTTTTAAACCTTCTATATAAACTCTACCGTTTCTAGGGTAATCTAAAGGTACTGGTATTCCTTTAAATGATCCGTAGTGTCCTAGGTTTGTCTCAAGTATTATTTTTAAATCTTCTCCTGAAAGATTTATTTTACTTCTAGAATAAAGGTAACGGGCTTCGTAGAATAACCTAAAGTACTCTTCCGAACCTTTTTCATATAGGGTATTAGATAGATGTTGCTTTTTGTCTAAGTGGTACCTCATACCTTCTGATAAATTCTCTTTATTTATTAACCTTTTGTTTAGTGTTACTGTTACTCCTGTCTCACATGTATTACATCCGCATCCGCACATAGTTTTATTTTATTATAAATATAATGTTATCGCTTTTAATCAGTTAGTGAATATACATAAAAAAAACACAGTATCAAACTGTGTTTTAATTAAGTTGTATGTTATTCTAGTTAGGTATATAACTAGGGTGTTGTATGTTCTATTAGAAGTTTAAGATACAGCTATCACATCCGAGAGTTAATCCAATGGTCTGTACTGCAGAGTCATTATCGTAATCTAGATCTCCGAATGTTGCACTCTTAATAAATGCTCCTTTTATTACCCATTCTGAGATTACATCTCCTACAGGTCCTACTAGGTCTAATACTATTTCTTTCTTATAAAAGTCAGAATAACCATCTCTTCCGGTTACGGATTCGTGATGTAGTCTAGTCCATTCCATTACTGCTTGAGCTCCGGACGGCGTGATTGGATCAAATAACGTCATGCTAATATCGTTCCATCTAAGTTTACCTTTCACCTTTCTGTAGGTGTTTATATGGTTAAGTACGATCTCCCCTTGTTCGAATCCTAATCCAGTTAATCCTTTTATCATGTAGGAAGGTATACCGTCCATATACATAATAAACCTATTCTGTGTTTTAGGTTCAAATTGAGTGAAGAAAATCTCATCTTGGGTTAATATTGCCATGTTGTTGTCTTATTTGATTATAAATAGTCGGATTTAACTTTTAATTAGTGTCTTAATCCGGAAAAGCTACTCCAGTAGGTGTTATATTGAAGTCTAAGTAGACGTATTCTGCTGTTCTTGTTGGTTGTACATAGATCTGACCTATTAGTATATTTCTATCAATTACGTCTGCAGTATTATTAGTATCGTCCATTATTATCTTGTAAGCATAAAGACCTTGCTTCTGTTGGATACTTTCTAGATACGGGTTAACTTGTGCTAAGAAATTGTTTCTAGTAGAAGTTGAATTCTGTTCGAATACTAGGTTTTGAGATACTTGAGAGATGTAAGACTTCATTGTAATTAAAAGTCTTCTAACATTAACTCTACCTAAAGCACTTGCTTTTGTTTGTAATGTCTTTTGTCCGTACACTACGGTTCCTAGCTTACTAACAGAGGTGATTGGATTTACTTTACTTGTATAGAGTTCGTCTCTTGTAGTTTGAGCTAATTTTCTTTCTCCTACTGCGCCATTACCTAAAAGCCCTCTCTTAGTTCCAGCTGGTGCGAACCAAGGAGCTGCTACCTTGTCTGTGTAGGTGTATACTCCGGGTATTAATGTTGATGGAGGTACTTCTATCTGCAGTCCAGTACTTGGGTCTTGTACTGTTAGCCATGGCCAGTAGGTAGCTGCATAGGAAGAATCTAAAGCTGTTGCTTTTGCTTTTACGTTTGATACTGTGGATCCATAGTTTACTACGTCTACTACAGCTATTGCATCTCCTCTATTTTGTGTATTGTCTATTAAGGTGTTAAGAGTTGAGGTGTGATTGGAGTTGTCGTAAGTTAGGCCCGGTACTGATATTACATTGTACCTGTATTCGTCTTTATTAGCTAATAGAGCTATAGCAGAAGCGTAGCTTGCTGCCGGTACTCCTTGAGAGGTGTATACACTATCTTCTACTATATCTTTATAGAATGTTGCGTTCCCGTTTGGTGTTTCTGCTCCGTTTGCACCTGCAAAAGATCCGCTCTGCACTACTGGTATGTATGTTTGGAAGGTTGTGTTGGGTGTTCCGTCGTTGTTTAAGTAGCTTGGTGTTTTGTAAGCTACAGACTTTACTCTTACGTGTTTAGATTTATTTGGATACTGTCCTACGGTTTCTAGATATGTATCTGTCCCTTCGGTTGTTATGGTTTGAACCTGGTCTCCGATTTTCCTACTTATGTAGTTTGGTGATTTAGGGTCTAAGGATAGGTTAGTAAATGTTTCCAGTACTACTTTATCTGATGCTTTATCATCTCCTCTACGTATTAGGAGTGTGAATTCTCCGGATGTTGTATCTACTTCTGAGATTTCCCATCTTACGTTATCTTTAGTACCTTTCTCCAGTATATCTGTACCGGTACTATTACTGTTCATTAACTCTCCTCTAGATAGAGTAGCTAGTTCGAAAGCTATATCTCCGGTCTGTACTGCTATATCTTTACTCTGTAATGTTATTACTAATGGAGTATGTGCTTCAAAGTTATCTGCTGTTAAGGTCCAGGTTATGTAGCGCCACCTTCCACCGGCGTAGAATGCTACAGCGTATTTTTCTCCTATGTCGAAGTTATTATCGTGAGTTGTCTTACCTCCAGCAGGTGTTCCCATCTCTAAGGTACTAACTGTAGCGGTATAGGTGCCTGTTGATGTTATAACGTAGTTAACTTGTCCGGTCCCAAAAGACCCGGTTGCAAATGTCCATCCTCTTAAACTACTTCCTCCAGTAGTGTTGAGGTTTCTTACTCCGTCTACGGAGGAGGCGTCGGTTATACTCTGGCTTAAATTGTTTTCTCCGGTTATTAACCTACCTTGAGGTTTTAATCCCAACTGTACCCCTGGTATTGTTACTGTATCGCCTGCTAGGTATCCGGTACCTGGGTTTGTTACATTTAACTGGTATCCGTGGTATGGAGGACCTACTGTAAAGTCGAGGTGGGGATAGTACTGTAATTCTAGTCCGGATCCAGCACCGTCTGTTGTTGGAGTTACATCAAAACTTCGGTTTAGCTGTACTCCTGTAGGGAATGTAGTTATGGAGGAAGTTAGATCTGTATCAAAGCCTACTTCTATTGAGGTTCCTATTGCTGCTGTATTGAGTATAGGTGTAGAGGTTGCTTCTGTGAACGATCCTGATACTACTCTAGTTACTAGAAGGGATTCTCCTCCGCTATTAAAATAGTTTTCTGCAGATATAGAAGTTAAATATGTTACGTTTGTGTCTCCGTACTGACTTCCGAATACAAAGACGTCTCCGAAAGTATTTGCATATTCAGAATAGCTTGTAACTACTGTAGGAACTTCAACAGGACCTTTAACAGTAGGGCCTATGATTGCTGCTCCTACTGTTACTGGTTGCTGTGTTAGCTGTGAGGCGTCTATCTCTCTAGTAGAAACGCCGGGTGAACTTAGGCTTGTGCTCATTTAAGTATCTTGTTTTTATCTATGCTGGAAAAGCTACTCCTGTTGGTGTTATGTTGAAATCTAGATATATAAATTCTGCTGTTCTTGTTGGTTGTACATAGATCTGGCCTATTAGTATGTTTCTATCAATTACGTCTGCAGTATTATTAGTATCGTCCATTATTACCTTATAAGCGTAAAGACCTTGCTTCTGCTGGATACTTTCTAGGTACGGGTTAATCTGTGCTAAGAAATTGTTTCTCGTAGAGGTTGAATTCTGTTCGAATACTAGGTTTTGAGATACTTGAGAGATGTAAGACTTCATTGTAATTAAAAGTCTTCTAACATTAACTCTATCTAAAGCACTTGCTTTTGTTTGTAATGTCTTTTGTCCGTACACTACGGTTCCTGTTCCAGGAAAAGATGCTATTGGATTTACCTTATTACTATACAATGTATCTCTAGCTGCTTGTGCTAGTTTTCTTTCCGGTCTAACTACTTGACCTAAACCACCTCTGTTAATACCTGCTGGTGCGAACCAAGGATCTGATACTATATCTGTGTATGCGAAAACACCTCCCATTACGGTTGAAGCTGGTACCCATACTTGTGTTCCTGTATCAGGATCTATTACCTGTACCCATGGCCAATAGGAGGCTGCATATGATGTATTTCTACTTTTTGCTTGTCCGGTTACTGCAGTTACTGTCTGTCCGTACTTCACTAAATCAAGTATGTATAAATTATCTCCTCTACTTTGTGTATTAGATATTAAACTTGTTGCTTGAGATGTATAGTCGGCATTGTATAATCCAGGTGTTAGTAATATGTTGAACTTGTAGTCGTCCATGTTAGAGAGTAGGTTGATCATGTTTGTATAATCAGCTCCTACTACTCCTTGAGTATTCGAGCTATTGATTGTATCGTAGAAATTAGCTCCGCTCATTACACCTCCTACTGCGTCTTCAAATCCACCGCTTGCTGCTAGTGGTATAGATCCTGTGAATGCTGTTTTAGCAGTTCCTGTATTGTCTAGGTAGTTGGGAGTAGGTGAATTTACTGCGCTTACTCTTATGTATCTAGAAGCTACTGGATATGCTCCTGTAGTTTGTAGATAGTAACTTGTACCGTCTGCAGCGTAAGTGAAGGATTGATCTCCAATTCTCTTGCTTACATAATTTGAAGATAACGGATCTAACGAAAGGTTAGTCCATGTCTCTAATACTGATTTTTCTATTGTGTTGTCGTTTCCTCGTCTTACTAAGAGGTCAAATGTTCCTGATCCGCTATTACTATTTACGACTTCCCATCTAACATTGTCTACAGACCCGCTATCCATTGACCCGTCAGAGTTTAGACTAGAAGAACTATTCATTAAAGTACCTTCTGCTAAGGTTTCAAACGTTACTGCTGCGGTAGTGCCTTCTCCGTAGAGTGTTGCATTAGCAGAAGAGAAAGATCCGGATTTAATTCTTGATACTAGTAGGGATTCTCCTCCATTGTTGAAGTAGTTATAAGCTGCTATGGAAGTAAAGTATGTATAAACACCACTACCACTGGTGATGGTAGTACCGAATACGTTTTGATACTCGCTATAAGTAGTGACCACTGTTGGAACCTCTACAGGTCCTTTAGCTGTCGGTCCGATTATCGCCGCTCCTACCGTAATAGGTCCTTGAGTGATAAAAGATTGGTCATTCTCCCTTGCGAGGGTGCCTGGGGATATTAAAGTTTCTGCCATTTTAGATTAACGTTTAATAATAAATAGATTGTTTTCTTTCGAAGGTTTAATACCTTCTTAAAAAAAAAAGGATACTTTAAAAGTATAGTGTTTTTATTAAATATTCTCGATGTCTGATACACCTTCTGTTCCAAAGGAGATTTTACTAGACGTGCTGAATTTTTTAATAGAGTTTAAATCTTTTTGTCTTGTGTTAGGTACTAGGTATCCGTTTAGTTTTACAGTAAAAGTACTTCTAACCACTCTTTCACTATCTGCTGTAAGTTCTGTCTGAAATCCGAATTGTTCTATTGATGCTCTAAATTTAAACTTCTCAGGATCTCCCCAATAGGTATCGGATGCGTACTGTATTGCTTCTACTATTGAATTTTGATGTTCCATGTAGTAGGTGTAAAGTATGAAAGTATAGCTAATTGTCAAGTAGTCGGGTACTACTATTGCGTAGTATTCTTTTTCTGGCTTTCTATTATTAAGTGCTTCGAAGTTAGAGTATGCATTTCTTGAAGTATAACTCTTAGCGGTAACCATGTAGTTAGCGGGAGAGTTTGCATCTAATTTATTAGTTAGTGCTTTATTCTTTGCAATACTGTCTCTTTTAAATAATATTAGAGGGGCCATAATAGCGCCTTTAACATCTCTCAAGTAACCGTCCTTTTGGTATGATTTCCATTTTTCAGGAGATGAGATCATTATAGGTACTTGTATCTTCTCTCCGTTTTGAACGACTTGAGGTTTTAAGACTTCGTTAAAGTAATGTAATATTGCTTCGTCGTGATCTTGTAAAGATACTGTTAAGGGTTTACCTTTTTCGTTCTTCTCTGATAACTGTAATGCTCTATTGTTTTGGTTCTCTGTTGTATTATTAGGATTACCTTTGCTTTTAATGTAAGGGTCCACTAGCGAGTTACTAATGTCTTTTTGAGTCTTAGGTGTAGGTTTCTTGATACTCATTAACTATAGTTTTTTGTTAAGTGTGTCTTCAACGACTTCTTTAACTTGCTTAAAACTTCTCCAAACTTTGCTAACTTTTCATCTTCTGAGCTTTCTAGTATTGCTTTTTCTAGAAGGTAAGTAGCTTTCTCTAATGCATCGATACTTCCTTTTAAAGGGGTAGGGGTAATATCCCAAGATACTGTTCCTGTTACTTTATTAGTTACAGTAGGTTCAGAGGATTCATATCCCATATTAGCTTTCTCGTTTAACAATTCTCTTAGTTTCATAGTCTCTGTTTATCTATACCTACTCTATCTGCTGGTACATAATGTGCATTGCAGATTATTGAGAGGCTTGTTCCAAAATTCTCTAACCCACTCTCTAATGGGTTTGTTCCTGTACTGTCTGTGTTTGGATATAGTGGGTCTTTACCTACAACGTATTGATTTGATATTACGTTATCAATCTCCCAGTAAGCATTTTGCCACTGTACTATATCCCCCTCCTCTACTAACACGCTAGCATCTACTAAATCGTCTCTAAGGAATTTAAAAACAACCTTTTGGTTAAGGGTAGGTAAGCCGTCTTCTAGTACGGCGGTATTATCGTTTCTTTCTATTATAGTGTAAAGTATTACGGGTTCTTGAAAGATTCTTCCAGAAGTTGTTTCTCCGTAAATGTTTACTGTATTCTCTTCGAGATTGTATTTGTAATATATTACTTGCTGGGATATAATATCATGCATCAACTCTCGGTTAATGTGTCTGAATAGACTTATATCTCTTGATTCTCCGTATAGACTCATAGTACTTTAATTTATCCGATGAATATAGGTTGAGGCACTAAACTTAACTCTTTCTGCTTATAGTCTGCTTCTAATGCTCTTCTCTCTAATAACTTCTCTCTTGAGGTTTCTTCTAAATAACCTCTTAGTCGTTCTAGTAACGCTCCTTTTTCTAAGGTTGCAGCTGCAATAAGGTCTGCATGGTTTAGAGTAACTTCAGCACCGGGTATAGGTATTGTTCCATATTTACCTCGTACGTACCCTAGAACCTCTTTTACGAGCGCTAAAGTATATTCGAAGATCCACTGTCTACCTATTGAGTTAATTTCGGAATAGGTTGGGTTTTTATAAGGTACATTAGATACGTTAGATACCCCTCCAGATGTGCCTGGAGCATTAATTGAATTTCTATCTGATTCTTTTATATACTCGAAGCGTAATTTACCTCCGGATACTTTAGGTATAGGGAATATTCTAATATTATTGTTTACAAGTTCAAAAGTGAATTGTGATTTTCTGATCTGGTCATTAAACTCTATTGCTTGAAGTTTTTGAAGATCGTAATTCATAGGCATCATCATGAAGCTTATTGCTGGGGATTTATCTCCCCATCCAAATGTATCCATCATCTCTGCTGTTCCGGTACCGGTTCCTGCGTAAGGATCAAAGTAGCGTGTTATTGCAGGAGGTGCTTCGAAGAAAACTCTTTTTACTTCTATTCTATCTGTTGTAGATATAGAAGCAGAATCTTGAGCCCATAGGTTTAAATCGTAATTCTGTTGATCCTGTGTTACTACTAAAGATCCTGTATGCCATGTAACTGTACCTCCTACTCCTGCTTCTGTTCCGTATTGGTGAGACATTCTGATAATAGAGCTAAGATTCGGCTGTATTACATCTGTATTTAGAGAGGTGTAGTTTGTGGGGGTACCTTCTAAGGAAAGGTAATCTTGTCGTATCTTATAGGCGTATATTTCGTTACCGTACGTTGTCACTGCTTCTTCAAAAGCTGCATAGAAATTTAGATCTTGTAATTCTATGTTCTCGATAGGGTACCCTAACCTCCGAGCACTAAAGGTTACAACCTTGTCTGCATCGGTTTGGAACTGGTAGTCGTTATCATAGAATCCGAATGGCGTAGCACCTGGATAAAATAATGAAGTTCCGTCGTAAATTGAAATGTTAGCCATATGTTATAAATAGTCTACGTCTCGTTATTACTATACTGTTGGGATGCCAACTACTGTAAAACCTGAGGTTGGATATAGTGTATTTAGTTCCTCGGCTACGTATTCGGTTACGTACAGTAAGTACTTACTTACTACATCTGCTCCGTTATTGTCAATAGAGCAGGAAACGTTAGATACATAGAACGGTAGGGTTGTGATTGACCCACTATTTGCTTGATATGCTTTCTTTGATTCGTACATTACACAGTCTACAGGGGTAGAGTTTCCGTCTGCCGGTAGGTGTGTTACTAATCTAAAGTAAGGTTTATCGTAAGTTGCGTAATCGTGTTTAAACTTCTTAGTTGTTTGAATTGCCATTTTTAATTATTGTTTATTTGTTCTATTGGTTTTTTTATGAAGGGGTAAGTCTTTATTTAATTCTTCTAACGTTATACGGATTAACTTTTTACCGTGTGACTCTAATTTCTCTTTTAATTCATCAGTTAGTTTTATCATTACGGTAAGTAGGCAGGTATTACGTAATCTTGTCCGTTTATATTAACTACTAACCACTGGTCAGGTTCAGATAAATATATTCCAGGGTTACCTGTATTTGATGCAATAGGGAAGTTTGGGGAAGTAGGTGATCCGGGGTTAGGACTAGTTCCTGCATTATTAACTGTTAATGCTCCTGTGATTGTATTACCACTTGTATTTATATTCCCTGTTAATGTTAAATTGCCTGTAAAGGTATCTGTTGTTTTCTTTAGGTACCCTGCACCGTTTGTTATGGCATTGTTGTTTAATGATATGTTAGAAGAACCATCGAAACTTACTCCTGCGATTGTTCTAGCGTTTGCTAAAACAGTAGCGCTTCCGGCATTACCACTTACAGTGGTCTGTACTATGTTAGGAGCAGTGTTTGTTATTGTAAGTGTTCCTGATGTTGTAATTGGTGAACCACTTACAGAGATACCTGTTCCTGATGCTGCGGCAACACTAGTAACAGTTCCGCTATTGCTTGTTAGTATTACCCCATTTACTCTAATAGCTTTGTTAAAGTAGAAGGACGGTCTGTCAGTGTAAATGTGTGCGTAAGAGCTGTTAGCAGGTCCAATATCTATGTAACCATGCGGAGTAGTGTTTCTAGTCCAAGGTCCAGAATTTACAAACCCTTTAGTAGTATCAAGATTTATTTGATTAGCTCCCATGTCTAAGTTACCAGTCATAGTGTCCCCTGATTTTGTTAGGTACCCAGCGCCGTTTGATATTTGATTATTATTAGTAATATAATTAGCATTAGTTGCACCTGTAAACCCTAGATTTGCTAAGGTTAATGTTCTAATGCTCATTGAAGTTATTACACCATCAGTTACATTTATATTATCAAATATACTAGCACCAGTTGTATTAATACTTGTACTTGTACCGATAATAGTATTATATGTACCTACAATTTGGTTTCTTGTATCTCTTATTAATTGATTACCGTTAGTTAGTGAGATGGAAGTCCATACTGTTTGCCAGGATTGATATGTGTTAATAGCTGCATTGTTAAAGTTTCTGTAATAAATGTTGCCGTTAGAACTAAAGCCTAATTGACTGTAGTAGTTACCTGCATGTTTATTAAGTGTTATAATACTGTTTGCATTATTAATTGTTGCGAATAATCCTGTTGTTCCGCTACTTATCTGTCCTGTATGTATTAATGTACTTGTTCCACCTTGATACGTCATGGATTGAGCACCTAGTATCATACCTGCAGAATTAGAGGTACTGGCTGTTATACCTGTTATATTACTACCGTCTCCTTCAAAAGATCCTGTTATACCTCCTAGCACTTCTAAGGACCCTGTTACAGTTGCATTAGCTGCAACATCTATATTGTCTGTTATATACTTTTTACTCATTTTACCAGTTATTTTGTACTATATTAACCCATTCGTATGTTGTTATCCCTGTTTGCATACACATATCCACATAACTATTATTACCTAATGTTCTGTATCTCATTGTTCCAACCTTAGTTGCACTTGCTGTATCTGTATCATCAGCCATTTGTATGCCACCATCTACTTGTAGTTTAGATTGAGGTGTTGTTGTTCCTATACCAACGTTACCATCTTGGTCAATACGCATTTTCTCTACAGACGCATCACCACCTGTACCGCTAGGATGTGTAAAAAAAGCCATACCCATTACATCAGAGTCAGTTGCTTCTTGAACCGCTGCAATAGCTACACTACCTGTTCCTTTGCTTAAAGCTATAGTACCATGATAATTTCCTACTCCTGCTGCTCCATCGCTCTTAATCCTAATACCTGCTGTAGCATGATTTCCTGTGTATAAACCTGATTGCTGCACGTGTAGTAAGTTTTCAGGACTATCAGTTCCTATGCCTACACTTATATCTCCTGCTCCTGTATTTGTGAAATTAACAGACCTATTTTGACTGCTTCCATATCCAATAGTTGCTTTTGTTGCTGCGTTTTTAACGTGAAAAACACTGCCATTAAGGCTGTACATTTGGATTTGAGTTTCATTCCCATTTGCACCTTCAATCCATATGCCATCTGTAGGTGTTATAGTTCCCGTATGGTCACCTACAAACAGAGCACCGTTAACCTCTAGCTTAGCACTTGGACTTGTAGTTCCAATACCTACGTTTCCTGAGGAGTCTATTCTCATTTTTTCAGAACCATCTGTGGTAAATATTACATTGGAGCTGCCTCCTGTAAACTGGTTATCTTCATCAGCTCCTAATATTAGGTTTTTTTGTGAGTATACTCCTATACCACCTGCTTCTTGTTTGATTACTCCTGCTTCACCATATGTATCTCTTGAAAAGACCAAAGCATCAGCATTTCCTGGTGTATTTATATGAAGCTTTGCATCAGGACTAGTAGTTCCTATACCTAC
>Ga0222644_1000073_pt1 | contig 55377 bp, 50 predicted proteins | sample AntAcemetagen291_FD_179800 | JGI IMG/M metagenome (GOLD analysis project Ga0222644, IMG submission 179800) | Saline water microbial communities from Ace Lake, Antarctica - #291 | ecosystem: Environmental > Aquatic > Non-marine Saline and Alkaline > Saline | place: Antarctica: Ace Lake...
TTTTGAGTTTTGAGTTTTGAGTTTTGAGTTTTGAGTTTTGAGTTTTGAGTTTTGAGTTTTGAGTTTTGAGTTTTGAGTTTTGAGTTTTGAGTTTTGAGTTTTGAGTTTTGAGTTTTGAGTTTTGAGTCTTTTTTGATGCCTTTTGTCTTTCCATAAAATTTGGCTGTAAGTTGAAAGAATAGAAATAAGACTATGAAAACCAAATTTGTCTGGAATCCATTAAATGATCTCAATGTTTAGTAGTACATAAACTAATCTTAGGTTGGAGTAAATGATTTATTTGAGAAAGTAATTCATGATATCTTCATCAGTACCAAACCTAGTAACTTTGTCTGCTCTAGACCAAAACACTTCTCTGTGTTGTTCTACATGCCATATAATATAATCCCTTTCCCAATCATTCACATTCCCGAGTTTTTGCTTTCTTACTACTAATATTATAATAGTAGGAAAATATTCTTGAGGTGAATGAACAAAAACGAGACAGATTGGGAATTTATGATCAAAGCCTTCCATTCCTGGAAAGCCATAAATGTCATTCATTTTAATTAATTCTTCTGTGTTTTCAAAGTCTGATTTTGTAATAATGTCTCTGTAAAAAAGCCTATCTGCTAGCTTATCATGCTCAGTATTTGCTCTCGTATTCTCATGAGTGCGTTTGCTACTTTGGGAGTAGAATAATGAAGTAAGCGTTCTACGCCATTTCTGATCCTTAAATTAAAGCTCCCCTAATTTGGTTACTAGCTCGTTGCCGCCAGGCTGTTTTTCAGTTTTTTCATGTTCACAACTTAGGAAGAGAAACATAATCGATATAAAGTATTAACGCCAGAGCATAAAATTGTTTTTTTAATTCACTTTTTGTACACGAAATTATTGATTTTTAAGTAAGCACTCCATTAAAATAAATAGTTTTTAAGTTCAAAAAACGATTGCGTAATTTGTATTAAATGCTAGTCTTAATTACTAAATTCGCATTATGAAAAAAATCAATCTTCATGTAACTGATGAGACTTCACGTCTTAGAAGTGTAGTCTTAGGAATTGCACGCAGTACAGGGCCCGCACCAGCTATAGAGGAAGCTTACGACCCAAAATCTAGGGCACATATAATCGCAGGAACCTATCCTTCAAATGATGATATGGTAAATGAAATGGATGCTGTAGCTTCGGTTTTTGAAAAATATGATGTGCAGGTCTTTAGACCCATGCAAATTCAAAATTGCAATCAGATTTTCACAAGGGATATAGGTTTTGTGATTGATGCTATTTTTGTGAAAGCAAACATTCTCCCAGATCGTGAGGAAGAGATAGAAGCTATTCAATACATTGTCGATCAAATAGAACCTGATAATGTAATGCGCCCACCGGAAGAGGTGCACATAGAAGGTGGAGACGTCATGTTACACGACGATTATATTTTTGTAGGCACCTATCGCGGTGAAGATTATCCAGATTATATTATTGCTCGCACTAATATACAAGCGGTAGAATGGTTAGAAGTCACGTTCCCTCATAAAAAGGTAGTTTCTTTTAACTTAAGAAAGGATAATCTGGACCCTTATAACAACGCACTGCATTTAGATTGTTGTTTCCAACCCGTAGGGAAAGACAAGTGTATCATACATAGAAATGGATTTTTACAAGAAGAAGAATATCAGTTTTTGATAGATTTATTTGGTCGTAAGAACTGTTTTGAGATCACTCAAGAAGAAATGTACCATATGAACTCTAACATCTTTTCTATTGCGCCAGACGTTGTTATTTCAGAAAAGAATTTCACACGTTTAAATGTCTGGTTGCGCAACCATGGAATTACTGTAGAAGAAGTTCCTTATGCAGAGATTTCCAAGCAAGAAGGACTTTTGAGATGTTCCACTTTACCCTTAATTAGAGACTAGATGAGACAAATAACGGATACTATTTTAATGGTTCGCCCAGTGCAGTTTCGCGCCAACGAAGAAACGGCTGTTAATAATCATTACCAAGATGGTAGGATTAAAATCTTGGATCAAAATGAGAAAGCACAAAATGAATTTGATGCTCTTATAGCAGCTTTACAAGAAAAAGGTGTCTGTGTATTACTGTTACAAGATCAAATAGAATTTGATACACCAGACTCTATATTCCCTAACAACTGGATTTCTACACATGAAAACGGAGATATAGCTTTGTATCCCATGTTTGCAGAAAACAGACGTAGGGAAAGAAGGCCAGATGCTATGGAATTGATGGAAGCAGAAGGTTTTCAAATAAATAACGTTATCGATTACACCAGTGCAGAGAACGAAGGTTTCTTTCTAGAAGGAACAGGAAGTCTCTTATTAGATCGAGTGAATCGCAAAGCATATTGCAGCTTATCTGCTCGTGCAGATGAAGAACTGATGATAGAGTTTTGTGAAGATTTTGAATACACACCTGTAATATTTAATTCTTATCAAACAATAGAAGAGAAGCGATTGCCTATTTACCACACCAACGTAATGATGGCTCTGGGAGAGAATTATGCGGTAATTTGCCTAGATTGTATAGACGATAAAAAAGAAGCTAAGAACGTTCTTAAACATCTTAAAGAGGACGGTAAAGAGGTGATTACTATTACCGAGGCTCAAGTAAACTCCTTTGCAGGTAACATGATGCAGGTCAGTAACGATAAAGGAGAGCGTATTCTAGTCATGAGCGACCAAGCCTATAAGTCACTAACAGCCTCTCAAATTGCTAAATTAGAAAAGTACAACGAGATTATTCATCCATCTATTTCTACCATAGAAACTTTAGGAGGTGGTTCCGTAAGATGCATGATGGCTGAGGTTTTTTTGCCTAGAGTATAAGTTCCATTCTAAATCATATCATAAGAGGCGAAAGTAATTTTGCCCCTTTTGATACTTATGTTGTCGATTTATTTTACGGGATTAATTTTTTAAAATCTTCTGTTTCACTTCTATTATCGTAAAATCCTTGTGAAGTGGAGTAGCTTAAAAGCCTGCTGATCCATTAGAAGAATCAACGCACTGAATAGCACTGATTAAACTACCGTCATCTAATAATAAGAATTGTTCTTCAAATTCAGATTTTAGATCCTATATAAAGTTACTTGTTTTTGATCTTTAAACTTTTGAAAAGGATTGTTTTTGTTCTTTAATGGGGTATCAAATTTATTTTTTTGAGTAACTGAGGTAGTCCCAATAGCATTCTAACTCAATTACTTGTTTTATGATTATAGATTTCATCTGTTTTATTTTATACATCAAAAAAACTTTAGGAACCTTTCTCTAGAATTGGTACTTTACTAACCCTGTTTATTGAAGTAGGGATATTAAAATAACCTAATTGGTCTATTTCAATAAGTACCTGAATAAATTCATAATCATCTTTTGTTCCCTTTTATTTATTCTCATGTCGGTCTTCTTTTTACCGCTATAATCTGTAGTTTTTAACATCATTTCCCAGTGGCAATATGCCTGATCATTCCGGCAAAAATAAAGTAATGAAAGGGTAACATGCTGTACCAGTATAACCTACCCCAAATTCCTCTAGGTCTAAAAGTAGCTGTTTGATGGATGACATTATTCTCATCGATTTCAAATTCCAGCCAGGCTTCTCCTGGAACACGCATTTCTGCAAATAATAGCAGTCGTTTTTCTTCTTTGTCTGCCACAAGAACGCGCCAAAAATCCAGAGCGTCCCCAGCATAAATAGTTGTAGCATTAGTACGGCCACGGCGCAAGCCTACACCGCCGAATAATTTATCCACCGCGCCACGTATTTTCCACAAAAATGTAGCGTAATAATAGCCGTTATTCCCTCCTATGGACCAGATGCGTTCTAAGGCAGCTTCTGGATCTGTTGTTGCTAGTTTCTGACCGTCTTTAAGGCATCCATAACTAGGGACTTTTTTATATTTATTAAGGCTGCGTTTAAAGCGACCACTTACCATAGAGTCTTTCCAGCTGCTTACAACTTGATTTTGCTCAATTTTTGCAAAGGCCATACTCAGTGCCTCTTGATAGCTATAGAGTTCAATTTCTAACCTTTCTGCGAGGTCATTTTTTGTAGCGATGACTTCTATAGCCATGCTGTCGACTAAGTTTTGGGCGAGCTTATAACTGGTGCTGGTTACAAAATACAACCAGTAGCTACTCAGTTTAGGAGTCATTACAGGAACGGTAAAGATAGCCAGTTTCAGTCCTCTATTTTGCGCATATTGGGTCATCATATCTCTATAGGTTAAGATACTTCTGCCACCTATGTCAAAGCTTAGATTATAACAATCTTCTCTACCTAAAACGCCCATTAAAAAGCTCATTACATTACGTATGGCTATAGGATGTGTCTTTGTGGTTACCCATTTAGGCGTGATCATTATGGGGAGTTTTTCACAAAGATCTCTAATGATTTCAAAAGAAGAACTGCCACTACCTACAATTATTCCAGCTCTTAATACCGTCAGATGATAAGTACCTGTATAGAGTATGTCTTCCACACGCTTTCGCGAAAGCAAATGCTTACTCAATTGTTCTTCATTTACAATTCCAGAGAGGTAAATGACTTGTTTACAGTTGGTTTTATGGATCAACTCGACAAAGCTTTGCGCACTTTCAGCTTCCATCTGGTCAAAGTTATCTGTACTGGAAGACATGGAATGGATCAAATAGTAAGCCGCATCAATGTTTTTAGGTAAGGCCTGATCGGCGCGTATTTTGAGAAAGTCTATTTCTACAATTTCAATTTGTTCTCTAATTTCTTGAGGTACAGAAAGTCTAGCAGCGTTGCGTACCGCGCATACAACTTCGTGATCTTGTTTTAATAATTCATAAAGAAGGCGTACACCTATATATCCGTTAGCACCTGTGAGTAATATTTTCATAGTATAAATATACTCTTCAAATGAACTAATCGCTGCATAAGTTTGTTAAAACAAAAAACGCAACCTTGTTGAGATTGCGTTTTAATAAAATGTAGTTGAAAGTAGGCTATTCGCCCTCTTTAGAAGGATTGTCTTTTTGCTCCTTTTTTAGCTCACTTACTTTCTTACGATTATCATTACTCCTTCTATCTATGAGTTTGTAATAAGGATCAATTCCTGCTTCTATAGGTTTTTTAGAAACTATAATAGTCATGTCATTCGAAATGTCAGTAATCTTTACTTTTCTCAAATATAAGACCTCTTCTTCTCCAGTTTCTTCATCTTCTTCACCAAATATTCCTACTTCAATGTAGTCTGCAAGAGGCAATGAGGAAATAGCTTTCTTCTCTCCTTCTGGAGTAAAACTAAGGCTGTCACCAGCTACTGACTCAAAGCTTTTCTCACCCTTTTTATCAGATCTATATTTACTCACTAGCCCTTTAATGTTTACAGCATACTCGTCTTCACTCATTTTATGATAGGTCGCATCAGTTAATTCGTTGTCATAAAGAGTAATAGTCTCAAACATATCAGTAACTAGATATTGTAAAGAGTCTGGAGTCACCTTTCTCAGATCTTCAACAAATTCTGGAGCAGTAGGATAAGGAGCTGCCTTAAACTGATACTTCTCTGCAAATCTCTTAGCCACATCATTGAATTTTTTATCTCCTATATAGTCACTCATAGCATACAATACTACAGATCCTTTTTGATAGTGTATGTATTGCTGGTTTTCATTGTACATCAATGGATTTTCTTTAATCGATTCTCCCGCGCGACCACTTAGGTAACCATCTAAAGATATTTTAAGAAATTTACGCATCTGGTTTTTACCATATACCTTTTCTAAAACTTTTAAAGAACTGTATTCTGACATGCTTTCTGACAGCATGGTCATACCTTTAGCTTTAGCTCCTATGACTTGATGTGCCCACCATTGGTGCGCCAGCTCGTGTGCTGTAATAGAAAGGGCGTAATCTACAGCGTCCTTTTTAGTTTCATCTACATCAGCAATAAAACCTACTCGTTCACTAAAAGGAATGGTATTAGCAAAAGCCTGGGCAAAACTACCATACTGTTTAGGAAACTCGATAATACGCGCCTGTCGGTGTTGATAAGGCGTGTAATTTTCACTGTAGTAGTCCAGACCTTGCTTCAATCCATTCATCATGCGATCCAGATTATACGTATGGTCAGGATGATGGTAGATCTCTAGATTTATTCCTTTATAAGATTCTCTTTTTACATCATACTTACCACTTAAGAAAGAGTAGAAATTCAACATTTTTGAATCCATTTTATAGTGGAAATATCTGCGTCCGTCCTTTTCCCATTCTTTGATGAGGTAGCCAGGAGCAATGGCTATCTGTTCTGGGCTCGTACTTACCGTAGCTTCAAAATCTATCCAGTCACTGTTGCCACCTATATAGTTATTATCTGTAGCTCCTGGTGCGTCTGGTGCTGGTAGTCTATCTTTAGGAGGTAAGTTGTACTTCTCTCTTACTTTGATATTGCGTATTTCAAAACGATCATTGTAACCTATGGAAGGAAACATACCTTGATTCACAAATGTTCCATTAGTGTTAATAGGTGATTTACTATCTAAGAACTTATTAGGCTCATTATGCATCGTAAAATTAAAGATAAGCGTATCGCCTGGCTGCAATGCTTTTTCAAAGGCATACATGCGGTAGTTGTAATCTTTATTATTATATACCGTATCTGCGTCACGATTCATAGTAATCTCGGTAGGGTAGTCTGTAAGATTTACATGTAGCGTGTCTATGGCTACATCACTTTGGTTGATCATCGTGTAAGTCGCTCCAGCTTTGAAGTCTCTTGTTTCTGGAACCATATCCATAAATGTGTTTACTGCAACCAGTCTTGGTTGAGGAATTCCAGAAAACTTACCCAATTCTTTCTCCCCATTTACACGTAATTCTTCTTGTTCTTTACCAGATAGAATTTCGTTATCTACGTTGTTAATTTTCCAAATGTAGCCTCCAAGTGATAGAAACCCTATAAGAGAAGCTGCTACTACGGTTATCAAAGTTTTTGTTGCTCTCGCTTTCGCGAAAGCGAAACGACCTTTAATATTTGCACTCATACCTCGTCGGTAAAATAATAAAGCGATACAGGCCAGCACAATTCCAAACAGTATCCAATAGATGCGATAGGTATAAAAGCCTGGTAATGCATTTCCATAGCCCATAAAATCAGAAGCGCTAGGTGCGCTACCAGAATTAAAATCAAATATAGCTTGTGTCGCACCTATTGCTCCTTGAACTAAGGGAACAGCGACCGCAATTATTAGCAGTATGGCTAGTCCTAACCATTTGTTTTTAATCAATGTATGAATCATTAATGCTAGTAATATCCATGGGATATAACTCCATACATTCAACATAAATGTTTGAAAAAGATATAAATCTAGCTGGTAATCGGTAAAGTTACTAATGGTTTGATACATCAATCCACAACTAATTAATACCAGTTGTAAACCCGCTACCATTAAAAACAAAGCAACAAATTTGGAAAGTAAGAATACCCAGTTTTTAGTAGGTGTAACATCAACGATTTGATTGATGTGTGCCGCCTTAGATCGATCTAGTAAGAATCCGGAATACAGATGGATCAATAGATAACTGAATAATGTTAAATAGCTAGCAGGTTCTGCGAGCATGACCCATGTTTTAGGTAGAATACTGGTATTGTACAAGGTTCCTGTATTGAACATCAATACAATAGTAAGTACTACCGCTAAGAAAGAAATAATAATAAACGGCCATCCGTAAATGATGTATTTGGTATCACTTTTAGCAATGTGCCATAGCGTTTTTAGTTGACCCATAAAGGAAAAGTCAGTTTTAGCAACAGGCATGATAACCTTGCTAATTCCGCTTATGTTTTCTTTAGTCATTCGTTGTGACTTCTTTTTAAAAAAACTAATTGTCAACGGGTTCTGAGCAAATTTGAATCTAGCCATCACGAAACTCAAGATGAACAAAGCAATTCCTGCCCATAAGAAACGATTCCACATAATCATTCCAGAAAAGGGTAATAAGAGTTCATTTTGTTCTACTGGAGTCCAGTATTTTGTGGTTTCACTTATCGCAATATTTCCCAACGGGTCAGCCATAGCAAGCCAAAACGGATCTTCCATTTGATCCACAAATGATGTGGTGATCAATTGTACAATGATTAATGTAAGTACCGTCATGAATCCTATATTCATGTTGCGAGTAAATACGATAATTGCAAATACGATCGCGCTGTAAAAAAGAACATTAGGAATTATAATCACAAGAAAAGGCTGCACATAGTTCCATAAACTAAAAGGGCCTAATAATTCAGGATTAGAACCAGGTAAATAGCTGCCTATAATAAGTCCTAAAACTAAGGAAGACATGACTAGTAGGTTAATGGAAAATCCCGCTAGAAACTTAGCTAATAGATATTCCATCTTATTAATGGGATAAGAGTACAACACATTGTGCATGTTATTTTTAAAATCTCTATGTATAGTTGATCCAGTAATGCTGGGTATAAGCAAATAGGCAAGTAGTGCAATTTGTGATATAAGACCCACAATTGTTGCGGGGCTATTTATATAAGAATTACTAGTCACTGTTACGTTATCACTGCTAAAAACTCCAGTAGCAACCGCCATGATAATTCCTCCTAGCAGGAAGAAAATAGCCGCAAAAATGTAAAAAAGTGGTTTCTTAAACCAGGTTTTTATCTCGTGTGTAAATATGGTTGTGAACATGATTATGCAATTTCAGGTTGAGCAATGTCACTATTGTGATTTAATGTTGTGAAATAAACATCTTCTAGACTCGCTATTTCAGAGGTAAAACCTTCTCCTGGGCTGTTATCGCCGTAAACTCTTACGTTTAGATTATTATCTTCATTATAGTTGGAAGAAATAACATTGTGTGTACGCTGCATTTCTTCAATTCCTTCACGATTAACAGTGGTCGTCCATACCTTACCTTGAAGACTTGCAACCATTTGTTTAGGTGTAGACTGTGCTAGAATTTTTCCTCCATTGAGAATCGCCATGTCTGTGCACAATTCCTTAACATCATCTACAATGTGGGTAGAGAAAATTACAATGTGATCAGTACCTATTTCTCTAAGAACGTTTAAGAAACGGTGACGTTCTGCTGGATCCAGTCCTGCAGTAGGTTCATCAACAATGATCAATTGAGGATCGTTCAATAAAAGTTGAGCAATACCAAAACGTTGTTTCATACCACCAGAATAACCGGCAACGTGCTTGTGTTGTACTTCACTAAGGTTAGTTACCTCTAATGCTTTGTCCACAATAAGGTTGCGCTCAGATTTACTAGTGATTCCCTTAAGACTTGCAAGGTAATGTAACAAATCATGCGCACTCATTTTAGGATACACGCCAAATTCTTGCGGCAAATAACCTAATGTTTTTCTAAAATCAATCTTGTTGTTTAAAATGTCTAGTCCATCCAGATGAATACTTCCTGAATCTGGAGACTGCAAAGTCGCAATGGTTCTCATAAGAGAAGATTTTCCAGCTCCGTTGGGACCTAATAGGCCAAACATTCCAGCTTTAATATCTATAGTTACATCATCTAATGCTTTTACTCCATTTGGATAGGTCTTGGAAACATTCTTTAAACTAAGAATCATGTGATTGAAATTTTAAGGTTCGGAAAGTTAGTGTCTTCTCCTCTTCATATGTTACAGTTTTTAAGCTCCAAATTGAAATCGAAATGAAAATGAAAAATAGGAGGCGGGTTTTTACACAGCAGTTCTGAGTTTACTTGCGCGTCTCATACTTTAGAAGGATCGTTTGAATATCCAAACTTGAAGGCAAGTTTTTTTTTGTAAGTCGTTTTTAGATTTCATCATCTTCTCTATAATTTTAAAGCTTCAATTAAAAAGAAAAACTTCCATCGCCTCTGTAACTTTATGTTCAAAATCAAATAAAGCCAGATTTTCCCAGCTGCTTCCATTCATAAAAGTCTCGTTGGAACGGTTGTGTGCCACCCAGTCTGGAGCCCAATAACAATAGCCTAAACCTTGTTCATTAGGTAAGTTCTTAACCATATTATGAATGCGCAACATAAAATTATGTTGCCCCGCTGGCGTTGCTGGAAATCCAGGAGATACTTGGTTATTTAGTCCGATGATATTATTCAAATCATCATCCCAACTCAACGTAAAAGGATACGCAGTTTCAACAATCATTACTTTTTGGGTAACGGAACGGGCAAATGAATTCAGTTCATTCTCAGCAGTGGACACATCAATTCCGTGCCACCAAGGATAGTAGCTCAATCCGGCAATGTCAAAATCTACATCACGGACATTTAACTGATCAAAAAAGTACGACGAATCACTTATTCCAGCTCTATGGATCATGATTTGGCTTTCTGGAGATATAGTTCTTACGGCGAGTATCGCAGCATTTGTAATCATTATATACGCATCAAAATTTTCTGCTGTGCCATTATAAATCTGACCGATAGGCCATAGCAATCCATTATTAGTTTCATTGCCTATTTGTACAATCGCTGGTTCTGTTCCTTGATTCTTTAATTCTAAAAGAACGTGAGTAGTGTAGTCACTTACTGTCGTTAGTAGCTCTTGATCGGTTTGATGGAGCCAAATAAATGGAGTTTCTTGTGTGCCAGGGTCTGCCCAAGTATCTGAATAATGGAAGTCCAGCAAATATTCCATTCCTGCTGCTTTTACTTTTAACACTTGGGCTTTTAAACTCTCTAGGTTGTAGGGTTCATTTGAAGTAGTAACCCACAGTCTGATGCGTATTAAATTTACACCGCGACTGGAGAGATATTCATAGTTATCTGTAATATTTCTATCATTCTCATCTTTGAAGACAACTCCTAATCGCTCATTTTCAGGAAGAAACGACAGGTCCATACCTTTGTAGAAAGGAGCTATAACTGAAGGGTCTTGTGGAGGCGTATCATCAGTATGACAAGCAGTCAACAAAATTATAGAACAAAATAAAAGAAGTTTTTTAATCATGAGCAAAAGATACTAAAAGAATCCTTTGATCTCTTTTATTTATTTAAAGGTCATCCACATAATTAAATCCTTGATCTAATTTTAATTGAGATAATTTATCAAAGAACTTGTGAATCCGCTTGTGGTCTGCCTTTACTTTTATAAAGTAATTGTCTCTGTGAATGCTGTATTCTTTGGCGCGACCTTTGTAAATGGTCAATTTATAATAGGGAATAGGTAATGCATACGTCTCAAGTAAAGAACGGAATCTAACTATTATTCCATTTTGTCTGATCTCCACATTGCAGCAGTTTATATTAATATCGAGCACCATAAGGTTGTGGATTTGTATGCTGGTGCTGGTAATAAAAAGTTTAGGCGACCCAGATCCCTTTAAATTCCAGCGTTCTTTTAGAGTGAGAATACCGCCTACTTCTTCAGTGATTTCTCGCTCAATTTTCGGATTGTTATAAGAGACATTGTGTAACATAATGTAAAGTTGGATTCTTAATCAGTTAGTATTCTAAGAAAAATAAATGTATGCTTCTATTAGTTCGTTGAATATCTAAAGCCTTTCATAATCCTTATCTTTGCTGGCTTATATTTTTATTTATGACGCTGTTTCAACAACTGGAAAAAATTACTAAAGAAGCTGTGAAATCTATTTTTTCTATAGACTTAGAAACTGTGGAGATTACGCTTACGCGAAAGGATCAAAACGGAGACTTTACCATCATGGTCTTTCCTATGCTGCGTCATATAAAAGGCAATCCAGCGGTAATAGGTGAGCAAATTGGAACCTATATTAAAGAAAATACAGACCTTATAACAGAGATCGAGGTAATCAAAGGTTTTTTAAATATAAAAGTCTCTGCCCCAGCTTTCTTGATTGATTTTAACCGCATTCTAAGTAATGAGAATTACGGTACAAAACAGGAAGACTTTACCCAACCAGGCGTGATGGTAGAGTACAGCTCGCCAAATACGAACAAGCCACTTCACTTGGGACATGTTAGAAATAACTTACTGGGTTATTCTGTGGCAAACATTATCAAAGCAACAGGTCGTCAAGTAAATAAAACTCAAATTATCAACGATCGTGGTATTCACATTTGTAAATCCATGCTGGCTTGGGAACAATACGGCAATGGCGAGACTCCAGATTCTACGCGATTAAAAGGCGATAAACTGGTTGGGAACTACTATGTAAAATTTGATCAAGAGTATAAAAAGGAGATAGCAGTACTTATTTCAAAAGGCAAGACAGAAAAAGAAGCAAAAATGCAAGCTCCATCTTTACTTGCCGCCCAACAAATGCTTCAAAAATGGGAGACAGGAGATGCTGATGTTGTCGCACTTTGGAAAAAAATGAATGAATGGGTTTATAAAGGTTTTGAAATCACCTATAAAAACTTAGGAGTTGATTTTGACAGTTTATATTATGAAAGCAACACTTATTTATTAGGTAAAGACGTGGTACAAGAAGGCCTGGATAAAGGTGTTTTTGAAAAAGACCCAGACGGATCTGTTTGGATTGATCTTACGGAAGACGGACTGGATAGAAAGATTGTATTGCGTAGTGATGGAACTTCAGTTTACATGACTCAAGATATAGGAACTGCGATCCAGCGGGTAAAAGACCACCACATCAACTCTATGGTATACACCGTAGGTAATGAACAGGATTATCACTTCAAAGTACTTTTTCTTATCCTAAAGAAACTTGGTTTTGATTGGGCAGAGAACTTATACCATCTCAGTTATGGAATGGTAGAGCTCCCTTCTGGAAAAATGAAATCTCGTGAGGGGACCGTTGTAGATGCAGATGAATTGATGGAAGAAATGACATCGACTGCCAAGACCATCGCACAAGAACAAGGTAAATTAGAAGGCCTTTCTCAAACAGAAAAAGAACGCCTTTACAACATGATAGGATTAGGAGCCTTAAAATACTTCATGCTTAAAGTAGACCCTAAAAAAAGCATGCTATTTGATCCCGCAGATTCCGTAGATTTTCAAGGCAATACAGGGCCTTTTATTCAATACACACATGCGCGTATCAAATCCATTTTAAAGAAAACTGGTTTTGATCCCGGTACATTAAACAGCGCAACAGATTTATTACTAACGGATAAAGATATTGCGGTAATCAAGTCGTTGCAGCATTTTCCAAATGTGATTCAAACCGCAGCAGATAAATATAGCCCCGCATTAGTAGCTAACTATGTGTACGAATTGGTAAAAGAATTCAATTCTTTCTATCAGAACGTACCTAAGATCGTAGAAGAATCTAATGCCGACTTAAAGCAATTCCGTTTGTTGTTGTGTTATAAGACAGCAGCCGTTGTAAAAAGTGCTTGTGCGTTGATGGGAATAGAAGTTCCTGAACAAATGTAAGTTTCAATTCGAGAATACCAGAATCTTAGAAAATTTGACCGTACAATTTTGATTGTAAAAAAAATATTTTTCTAAGTTTTCAGGGATTTATTTGTCTTTTCTCGATTTAAGTTGCTCTATGCAAAGCTATTGAGAACCTTTACTAGATGTTGAACAAATAAGCGTTATAGATTTTACCTGACTTCAATCGTGCTCCTGCCTATTTTCCAGCAGGACAAACCTTATTAATAATCTTTTGCACTAGGCAGCTTGAATAAATTGAAATAGATTTGGAATTCATTGAGTATCGTGACATACAAAACTATCGAGAATGCATACTACCAGCACAACAAATAAGCGTTTAACATCTGGCCTGATTTCAATCGTGCACCTGCCCATTTTCCAGCAGGTTAAACTTAATCAACAGACGTTGTAGATGGAACCTTGCATAAAGGAATACTTGTCTGGAATTTATTTTGGATCTACAGGACTTACTAATTGAAACTGAGAACTGAAAACCGCAATTGAAAATTACTTCAGTGCATCCATTTTCTTGCCAATTTCATCAGCTGCTGCATAAGCTTTATCGCTGGCGGTTCTGTCTGTAGTGGAAAGTGTATGGTAATCCTTCATGAGTTTTTCATATTGCTCTTGCAATTTTTCCATCTCACTTTTCTTTTTAAATAATCCGAACATAATCTTGTTTTTTAGGTAGTCGAGAAGATGTAAACAACTTTCCACACTTTTATCTTTTCAGAAAATAAAGATCAGAAAATTCGGCTCTACAACTTTCAATCATAAATCAGTGTTAGTTGCTAATGTATCAGAGCATATTTGAATCTCTGTTTTGTTCCAAATTTATTTGGGCATGTTTTATAGTTCCAGTGTGGTAAAACGACTTATTTAATTCGCACACGAATTAAATTTTCCCGCTTGGACACTTCGATAAGCTCGGCACAGGAAAATGCCGTGACTACTTTTTAGTATAAGGACTTTGAGAAAAAAAAGCTAAAAAGATAACAAAAACTTGTCCTAGGTCCCTTGTTAGCGAAGTTGTAAGTAAAGCGATTTATGAGCTGGTCTTTTGTCGGGATGTAATAAGAATTCAGTATATATTAATGATAATTTTATAGGAAAACAAAAGTTTGTCATCGGTGGTCTGCTATTCAGTCGTCAGCAAAGCAGAAAGCAAAGCGATCAACAAGCTAGTCTTTTGTCCATAATCTATTATCTATATTCCCTAAACGCCATCAACTTCAAATATTACTTCTCTTGATACTCACCGCATTTGCAAACCATTGGAAAGCAAAAAAGCTAATTAAAAAGGCAGTCACAAAAACATTCATCACATCATCCGTAGTAAAGCTTATGTACAACGCTACTACTGCAATAAGGGTCATCATTCCAGCAGCTAGTGGCATCATTAATTTAGGTTTAGTCTCTTGGTAAAACATGCTCCAAGGAATCATTAAAATAAGTGCAGCAACAGCCACCATTAGAAACCTGAAATCCCCTATTGCATAGTAAATTGCAACTCCTGTTAATGAGATGAACAGACACGCAGCTGTAAAAACAACGGCTTGCTTTTCTTTTTTACCCAGTAAGAATTTGGCATAGGTATTAAAGCTGAAAAGCAATTTAGAAAGCGGCCCGATAACCCAAGTACTTATAGCTATTAGTGCGAGTAGTATTACTAGTGGAGTAAGAAAGACTGATAAAGCAGGAATAGCTTCGGCTACATAACTTAGCGTTTGAGTTCCAACATAAAAACCTATGATAAAATACCATTGGTATTTTGCACCCATATTACCCAGCCAAAATTGATACTTTAAAAACCACCTGTACACAAAATACCGGGCTTGTAACGCCTGCATCATTCCGGCTTGTGCATAAGAATTGTTAGGGTTAAAACGCAGTGCTTCTTTAAAATGTTCTAAGGCAGCTTTGTGTTCTCCCATTTCCAGTTTGTTCCAGCCGTAATTGGTATGTGTATTAGAGTCTTCTGGGTTTTCTCCGAGCGCACCTTTTAAGGTTTCTTCAGATTCGGTTCTTTTATTTTGTTTTAACTGAGCTGTTCCTTTGGTGTTCAACGCCAGTAAATTGGAAGGATCCAGTGAAAGAGCTTTTTCAGAGAGTTGTTCTGCTTCTTTATACCGCTTTCGCGAAAGCGAGACATAACCTAACATCGCATAATTTTGAGGCTCTTGCGCATTCAAAAGGATCGCTTGTTTTAATAACTCCTCAGCTTCATCATATCGTTCTACATCCAACATGACTCTTGCCTTAGTGGCAAACAAAAAGTCTATAGACGGATCCATACCGATAGCTATGTCTATAAAATGTTTTGCCTTTTTAGGATCGTCTTGAGCAAGATTAACCTCAGCAAGTAAGTGCAGACACGATATGCTATTAGGGTCTTGGGTAAGTGCTTGATTTAATAGATCTTCTGATTGAGAATACCTTCTTTGCTGGTAGAGCAAATAGGCTCTTTCGTATAAAGCTTCTGTCATTACTTTTTAATCTTTAAGTAATGAAGGATGTCATCATAAAGTCCAGACTCGTTAGCATATACAGCAAAGTTTTTTGCAGTCGTAAACCATTCTTTGGTGCTGGGTTTATGTTGTTTTAAAGATTTTAAGAGATCTTTTGTAGTTAGTGGTTCTGGTATGCCCGACCTGATAGCATCTTCTAATTTATTCTCTATTGCTATATCGATCACTGCTTCAATGTCTGCACCAGAATATTCTGGAACTTTTTTAGCAAGTGCTTTGGTATCGATATCTTTAGTAGGTTTTTCTTCTAGTTTTAAGTCAAATATGGCTTCACGTGCTGGCGCATCTGGCGGCGGCACAAAAAGGATGCGATCAAATCTTCCCGGACGACGGAAAGCGGTATCCAGATGCCACGGCATGTTAGTCGCCCCTAGAATTAAAAGGCCTTCATTATCATTAGAAATCCCATCTAACTCTTGTAAAAACTGATTGATCAAATTTTTTCCCGCACTTTGTTTCATATCGCTGCGGCTTGCGCCCAGTGCATCGATTTCATCTATAAAAAGTACACAAGGAGTATTATTTCTAGCCACTTCAAAAATGCGGTGTAGGTTCTTCTCAGAATTACCAATCCACATATCGAGAATATCGTTGAGGTTTAGAGAAATAAATTTGGCATTTATCTGCCCAGCAGTTGCTTTTGCAATGTAGGTTTTACCACATCCTGGAGGGCCGTAAAGTAAAATACCACCACCTATTTTTTTACCATAAGCTTTGTAAATTTCTGGATGGAGTAGTGGTTGAACGATCTTCAAATCGATCTCACGTTTTACATTTTCCATGCCACCTACATCCTTAAAACTGATCTCTGGCTTCTCTATAAAAACGCTGGACTCATTGAATCCGTCGTCATAATCATCGTCGTACTCGTCTTCATCCTCTTCATAATCTCCAGTTTCATTAGAGGACATTCTCAATTGCTTATCTAATTCGTCATCACTGAAGTCAGGATGAAATTTCAGTAACTCCTGATACGCATCTATGGCCTGGCTGGTATCATTAGATCTAACGAGTGCACGACTGTAAAACAAATGTGTGTCCAGGTCTTTATTTCCTTCTTGGATCAGGCTTTCTAAGATCACAATTGCTTTAGAGTAGTTTTTTTGTTTATAGGAAATGAGCGCAAGTCCTATTCTCGCTTTAGGCTCAGCTTTGTACTGTAGAATAATTTCGTATTCTTCTTCGGCCTCGTCCAGCATGTTACCCAGTCTCAGAGATTCTGCGAGGTGTAATCTCAATGGGATATTGTCTGGAGAAAATTCCAGCGCCTCACGTAAATTTTGAATTGTCTTATCGTCCATTTATCTTCTTCAATCTATCATTAAATTTAAGCATTTCACCGTACTTAAACTTCAGGTAATGCTAATAATTTAAATAAATTATTCTTTACAGAATATCAAATCGGTCTAGTGAGATTTTACGTTTCACAGAGAGGTATTTATGTTTTAGCAGCCTTTGCTTAACTTGTCTTCACTAAGTTTATAAAAGCTTTTAAAAGCTTATAGAAGTGTCTGATTTAGAAATTCTTAGTCTTTTCTAACTTTTAAAACTCCAGGCTACAAATCGCGATTCCTTATTGCCAGTAGTCATTTCTATCACTTTAACTTCTGCTCCAAGCTTTTCTAATTGTTTTACAGGTTTTTTGAGGTTTTGCTTTCGCGAAAGCAAACAAGTAAACCACCCTACTTGACTTTTATAAGCCACTGATTCTTTAATCATGCGCTTTATAAAAAGGGCTTCGCCACCGTTACACCAAAGCTCGCCAGCATGACCGGCAAAGTTGCGTCGCTCTTCGTAGGTACCTAGCTTTCTTTGCTTATCCATATTTGCTTTTACAGCTTCTTCCTCACTGGCATAAAAAGGCGGATTACATATCGTGAAGTCATAGTTTTCGCCTTCAAGAATAACCCCTTTTAATATATTGCCTTTGTTCACTTGATGGCGTATTTCTATAGCGTCATTTTTTAAGGTGTTCTTTTTTGCAAAAGCGACACTTTCATTATCCACATCACAGCCTATCATCTTCCAATCGTAAATATTGTTTCCCAGAATGGGATAAACAGCACTGGCACCACAACCTATGTCCAGTCCAGTTTTTGTTCCTTTCCCAACAAGGTCTGAAATATGATGGATATAGTCTGCACGTCCAGGTATAGGTGGGTAGAGAGAACCTTCGGGAAGCCTCCAGTATTTCACCTTGTAATGGTGTTTTAACAGAGCCGTGTTGAATTCTAAGATGGAAGTGGCATCACTAAAATCTATAGTCACTGCTCCAGTCGAGCCTTTAACAAGATGTTTATCTAATTCTGGGTGAGTAACAGTTAGTTTTTGAAAGTCGTAACCGTATCGGTGTATGTTTCTTAAATGCATGCTGCAAAGATACTTTCTTGTTGACGACTGACTGTTTTTTGTGTCACAAAAATTTTAACGACTGATGACCGGTATTTTGACCATCGACAACTGACTGTTTTTACTCTATAAAACGTTTTGACGGCTGATTTCTGACGATTGACTTTTTGCTTTTCTGTCGGAAAATATCTTAGTGATTGATTATTTACAACTGGCTTTTTTATTGTAAAATATGGATCGTTGACGCTACGGTTTTTCAATACCGCATCCCATTCCAACCTTTCCAATGGGAAGGAATTTTAGTTTTTGACCTAATGTTTGAGTCTGTTGTCTTTTGACTCTTTTCTTTTTAGATTTTGTGCAGCAAAAACGATCTAAGGTCTTTGGTCACTCGTCTGTAGTAAGCAAAGTTGTAGGCGCAGCGATCAACCAGCCAGTCTGTCTTAATTTTTGTCTTGAATCTTGAATGTTGCAGCGCAGCGTTCTTGTTTAGTCATCTGTCGTCATAATTATCGTCGTCATAAATACGTATATTTGCAAAAATTTTCAATTATGAAATCCTTTGTAGATCTGAACCTTAAAACCCCATTACAGAATGGAATTGAGGAATTAGGTTTTGAAGCCATGACACCTATTCAGGAAGAGGCTTTTCCAGTAGTTCTTTCGGGTCGTGACATGATAGGAATCGCCCAAACGGGAACCGGTAAGACATTAGGTTATATGTTGCCCTTACTTCACGAGCTTAAATATGCTAAAGTGGACGACCCTAGAGTCCTAGTTTTAGTGCCTACTCGTGAACTTGTGGTGCAGGTAACTCAGAACATTGAGGAGTATTCAAAATACATGAATTTGCGCGTGTTGGGCATTTATGGAGGTACAAATATCAATACGCAAAAGAAGGCTTATGCCGCTGGGGTTGATGTGCTTGTCGCTACCCCTGGTAGGTTGTACGATCTTATCATAAGTCAAACTGTTAATTTCAAGAACTGTAAAAAAGTAGTGATCGATGAGGTAGATGTGATGTTGGATCTAGGTTTTAGATTTCAGCTGACTAATATTTTTGATCACCTTCCTAAACGGCGTCAAAACATCATGTTCTCTGCAACGATGACAGATCAAATTGAAGATTTTATAAGAGAATATTTCTATAACCCAGAAAAGATATCTATTGCCGTTTCTGGAACAAGATTAGAAAATATAGATCAAACTTGTTATGCGGTGGAGAATTTTTACACCAAGGCAAATTTGCTCATGGAACTGGTGAGTGATCGCGAGAAATTTCATAAAGTGCTCGTATTTGTAAGGAATAAGAAAAGTGCTGATAGACTTCAAGAAGTAATGGGTCCACATTACGGTGGTGAGGTATCTGTGATACATTCTAACAAGACGCAAAATTATAGATTGCGTTCTATTGAACTTTTTGATAGCGGTACCAGCCGTATTCTAGTTTCTACAGATGTTATGGCTCGTGGATTGGATCTAGATAAAATCTCCCATGTAATAAATATAGATGTACCTTCATTTCCAGAAAATTACATGCATCGTATAGGAAGAACTGGTCGTGCTGCAGAAAAAGGTAGGTCTATTCTATTCTATACAGACAGTGAAAAGGATGATAAAGACAGGATAGAAGAGTTGATGGATTACAAAATTCCAGAACTTGCTTTTCCTGATGAAGTAGAGATTTCTACTCAAAAAACTCCTGAGGAGAAGACTGTTGTTCGTGAGATATTCAATCCGCATAAGGTTATTGAAGATCAGCGAGGTGAAGCGTTTCATGCAAAAAGCGAAAAGAACTCTAAGAGTAATGAAGGTGGTAGTTACCGCCGCATCATAGCGGCTAAATATAAAAAGCCTAAAACTCGAGGTGATAAAGGTGTCAACAGACGCCGTAAGAAATAATGTTGTACAATACTAAAAAAGCCGTTTAAGAAAATTCTTTCCTAAACGGCTTTTGAATATTTTGTGTGTTCTTACTTTATAGTTGTAATTGTTTTGGACGTCATGGAGATCTTCATTTCTTGAGGCATCATTTCAGATTTCTCAAAGGTAATATTTCCATCAAGTTGTTGCTCTAAGTCAGCGGTACTCAGCCATCCTGTCTTTTTATGAATAATATAGGTGCCTTTTAATGGTCCAGCAAGATTGTATGTTGCTTTCATACCCATTAAATTTGCTTCTTCGTTTTCTGATGTTATAATAGTTGCCGTGGTACTTATGGTATAAAACTCATCGGTAACACTTTCTAATGTAAATGTCGTGGTAGATTCAAATTGACCTATTGAGTTTATTGTTATTTTTTTATTCCAAGTAGCTCCTACAGACACTTCGGTTTTCGGTAATATTTGAGTTAACTGGCTATAATTTGAAATTAGTTTTTCTGCGCTCATTTGCTTTTTCATGGTTCCTTCTAATTGGGCTAGTTGCATTTCTGGGAGATCCACACCTTCTGTCATATTTTTTAGTTGAGCGCTATTATCAAAACTTAATAGTTTACCCTTATTATTCATGGTAATTTTAATGGGGTCTTTAATCATGTTGTTAAACAACTTATTCATGGGATTAGAAACGGGTCCATCTGAAGCTATTATTTCACGACCCATCGCAGTTTTAGTTGTATTAGACATTTTTTTTACCATAATATCTATATAATAAATACCCTCTTTAATATCCTTTACTGTATAATCTGACTCTGTAGAAACGGTGGTGGTAACCTCTTGGGGCACGCCATTAATAATTTGATTTTGTTCACTGACAACTGTTTGATTTTGTGGGTAAACGCCACCTTTCTCTAGATTGTAAACGATGTCATGTTGGGCTGTTGCTATTATACTGAAGCATACGGCTATAAAAAGCATACATTTTTTCATGATCCTAATTTTATTTTTAAAGGTAAATTAGAAAATGAAGTGGCATCTAAATTTAACATTTATGTAACTTATGTGGAATTTATAAAAATCTAAAATCCTACTTTCACAGGAATTTTATAGATTCAAAAATTTAATTTTTGGTAGTCGTGAGTAGTATTGCTTCGGTGAATGCACCATTTGTGACCACCGCCTATCTGTGTTTACATAATTGAGATGTAGTACTGGCAGATTTTGGCATGTGGTGTTCAATAGTAGTTGCAACAAATAGCTAATGGATGTCTGATATTGAAGAGAGATACGGCAGCTGTACCTTATGGAGTAAAAAACACAGGTCTTTTTCTTATGGATACAAATACGGGAAATGACACTGTATTAGTAAGCTGGAATATTTGTGGTCATGTGGTCCATCTTTGAGGAGACTCTTTAGAGAAGGAACAAAAAGGTCGATCATTAGGCGTTAACAAAACTGGGCAAGCAGAATTATTTAGAATTAAGATAGCTGCTCTTAACTGTTACTAATTTAGGAGCGACAGATGTTACTAGTGCGGGAGATTTAAGTTGTTTTCAATTGATTTATAGCAAAAAGTTAGATTAGGAACCTGTTAGAGCAGAGGTTAAGAATCCAGCCGCTTCCATATTTGTGGGAAGGAAGTTAATTACAGGTTTTTGGAATGTTTTTGTTTAGCTTTCGCGAAAGCGATATAGGAGTAAGAATAACACTTATTAACACTCATCTGTTTAAAATTGGTCCAATAGTTGAAAAGTGAAGAGTAAATATATCCAAAAGTGTAAATGGACTTAACTATATTGCACATCTTAATTTAAAGAAAAATGAAAAAATTACTTTTAGTAGTATTCCTAGCCGCTGGAACAGCAATGGCACAGACTGGTTATGTAGCTTCAGAGGCTATTTTACAATCCATGCCAGAATTTCAAAAAGCACAGGAGGAAATTAACAAACTAGCTGCTTCATTAGAGGCAGACTCAAAAAAAGCAGAAACTAATGCAAGAGAAAGAATGGCAGCTCTTCAAAAGCAGGTTCAGGAATTATCTCAGACGGCAACAGATGAGGTTGCTTTTAATAAAGAAGTAGAAATTTATAAGTCTCAGGCTGGTGCGATAGAGACTGAATTACTAAACAGTAAAAAACTAGCAGAGTTAAAGTTAGGAGAAAAGCAAAATAAATTAATAGGACCTATTACTAAGAAACTTAATGAAGCTATTAAAAAAGTGGCTGCTGCAAAAGGATATAAGGTAATAGTAGATATTAATGCGGTAGCTTATGCGACCGAGGAAACGAATATAAGTAAGGATGTTGCTATGGAATTAGGTATTCCTATTCCAGTGGAAGATTAGAGTATGCCAAATTTAAAAAGGGAGCTTCGCAAGAAGCTCCCTTTTTTTTGCTCTTTCCGCACCTAAAATCTTATGTTAAAATTTTAGGTATGCATTAATATAATTTATGTAATTCATTATATTTGTTTATATTTAAAAATTAGTAGTACAACACTATATGGCACGTATTTTCAAGAAGGTTCGGATTATGCAACATTTAGGTATGTTCCTTATTTGCGGGTTGCTATTTATCCAGCCAGTAGTAGAAATGTGTTTGAATATGAATGATATTAGCTATATCATAGAAACAGATATTGATATAGATGGAGAGAAAGAAGTAGAAGAAAAGACCAATACAGAACTCGAGAAAGAAAAAACTTTATGGAGTCTTCTGCAAACAAAATTTTCTAACCAAGATCTCTTTCAGGATAATTCTAAATATTTTACTCAAAATCATTGGGTAAGTCATTCTCAGGAAATCTTGATTCCGCCTCCAGAATTCCTCACATAACAATTCTCAGATTTTTTTTCAATTCCTATTTTTCATTCTCTGACCTTTTAATGTAGGCCAGTATTCAAAGTCCCTTAGTCTTAAGGGACACCAATTATTTTATGCATTCATCACATCCGTTTAAAAATTTAAAAAAAGATATTCCGGCAAGTATTGTCGTGTTTTTTGTCGCCTTACCACTTTGTTTAGGTATCGCCTTGGCTAGTGGAGCACCACCATTTGCTGGACTTATCTCAGGTATTATAGGAGGAATTCTGGTAGGTTCGTGGAGTGGGTCGCAATTAGGTGTAAGTGGACCAGCGGCGGGACTTGCAGCAATCGTGGCGGTTGCAATTACTGATTTAGGTGGTTTTGAGATATTTTTAGTCGCTGTTGTAATAGGTGGTTTGATTCAAATTATTTTTGGGCTTTTAAAATTAGGGATTATAGGTTATTACTTTCCCTCTTCAGTAATTAAGGGAATGCTAACTGGAATAGGGATCATCATTTTCCTGAAGCAGATCCCTCACTTTTTTGGATTAGATAAAGATCCAGAAGGCGATTGGAATTTCTATCAGATAGATGGGGAAAACACCTTCAGCGAGATCTTAAATATAGGAGAATACATAAGCCCAGGAGCTACGCTTATAGGTGTCATAGCTCTTGCCATTCTATTGTTATGGAGCAATGTACTTCAAGGCAAATCAAAACTTTTTGAAATCATACAAGGTCCTTTAGTAGCGGTGGTCATTGGGATTATTTATTATGTCGTTACCAGCGATGTAGGGTATTGGAACATATCAGAAGACCATTTAGTAAACGTTCCTGTTCCAGATGGTTTTGATTCCTTTATTGGACAATTTAAATTTCCAGATTTTAGTCAGATAGGAAATATAGATGTAATCATTACAGGTTTTACGATAGCTATAGTTGCTTCCTTAGAGACCTTATTATGCGTGGAGGCTACTGATAAATTAGATCCTCTTAAAAGAGTAACTCCTACTAATAAAGAATTAATAGCCCAAGGGGTTGGAAATGTAGCTTCTGGTTTTATAGGCGGTCTTCCTATAACACAAGTAATCGTAAGGAGTAGTGCCAACATTCAATCTGGTGGAAGGACTAAAATGAGTGCTATTTTACACGGTTTTCTATTACTAGCCTCGGTTATTTTAATACCGACTCTTATGAATAAGATTCCTTTATCAGTTCTTGCCGCGATATTACTTATTGTAGGATATAAGCTAGCAAAGCCTAGTGTGTTTAAACAAATGTGGAGTTCTGGATGGCGTCAGTTTATTCCTTTTATTGTTACCGTAGTATTGTTGCAATTTAATTTCTTATTAGGAGTGGGAGTTGGTCTCGCATTAGGAATAATTATTACACTTTTTCAAAGTTATCAAAACTCTCATTTTCTTCATGCCGTAGAAAGTGACGATTCAGGAAAACATGAAGTTAAAATGGTTCTTGCAGAAGAGGTTACATTCTTTAATAAAGCTACCATTTTAAGAGAGCTAGATAGTCTACCGAGAAACACTTTTCTGGAACTGGATGTAAGAAATACCAGTTACTTGGATTATGATGTGGTAGAAATTCTAGATGAATTCAGAGAAAAAGCAATTAATAGAGAGATTGATATCAAATTGATTTCAGAAAGGGGCATAGTAGAAAATCCAGATAGTTTTACAGAGTTTTTCAAATTGAGACCGAAGCAAGACAAATTTAAATTTAAAAGGTATAAGTAATGAAAGTACATACTAAAGAATCACAATCGACAATGACTCCAGAGAAAGCACTCCAGTTTTTGCATGAAGGTAACGAGAGGTTTCAAAATAATTTAAAAGCAAACCGCAATTTACTGCAGCAAATCAACGACACTCGAGATGGACAGTTTCCGTTTGCTATTATCTTGAGTTGTATAGATTCTCGTGTGTCTGCAGAGTTAGTTTTTGATCAAGGATTAGGCGATATATTCAGCGTGCGTATAGCTGGGAATTTTGTAAATGAAGACATTTTAGGAAGCATGGAATTTGCTTGTAAACTAGCTGGCACAAAACTCATAGTGGTGTTAGGACATACTTCTTGTGGAGCTATTAAAGGAGCTTGTGATCATGATAGGTTAGGAAACTTAACAAAGCTTATCGAGAAAATCGAACCAGCTGTTTATGCGGTAGAGGAACCGAAGGAAGAAGCACAACGCAATTCAAAAAACCTAGATTTTGTGGATGCTGTTTCTGCTAAAAACGTAGATCTTACCATCGCGAGAGTTCGTAGGGAAAGCCCGGTATTAAAAGAGTTAGAAGACGATGGAGATATTAAAATTGTAGGTGGGATGTACGATATTGCTACTGGAGCGGTAGAATTCTATAAGTAAGCGGTTATCTCCTATTCAAATCAGGGCCTTTCAACTATTATGAAAGGCTTTTTTATTTAAATGCTGTCAAAGATGGCTGTAGTTTCTAAACGTTTAGAAGCTGTTTCATAACCTATCTCAAAAATTTCTTTCATTCCTTTAAAACTAAACAACCCATAATTATATAGATCTGGTTCTATCAATAGATCGCACTGGCTGAATTTTATTTTATCTTGATGGTATTGATTAATCGCATAAGCTCTACCAGCCACATCGTACGAATGCTTCAACTTGCGGCTATTAAGGTCTACTTTATTGACATAACTACCTATTCTTATACCGCAATCATCTAAGAGATCAACAGGAAAATTGTTTAGTACGCCGCCATCTACATAGGTGTTTCCTTCAATTTCTATAGGAGTGAAAATTCCTGGAAAAGCAGCACTGGCTAAAATAGATAAATACAGCTCTCCTTTTCTAAAAATTCTAAGCTCTCCGGTATGTAGATCAGTAGCAGTTACGCTTAGTGGGATATGTAGAGATTCAAAACTGTTCTCTGGAATATAATGTGATATTTGATCTGTAAAAACAGAAGAATTAATAAATCCGGCTTGTCTAAAAGCAAATGTTCTGGGGTGGAATAGATTGGATTTTTCAAAGAAATGAAATATTTCTTCAACACACACACCTTTTGCATAAAGAGCACCTACTAGGGCTCCAGCACTTGTGCCAGATATTTGCTGCACTTCAATACGATGTTCTTGCAATGCTTTAATGACTCCAGCATGGGCGATACCTCTAACGCCACCACCAGAAAGCGCTAAACCTATTTTCATTTATTTATCTTCTTTTACTCTTGGCTCTTCCTTTTTCAAAAATAGATAATATCCATTGACGAGTAGAATACCTACGTTAGTTATAATGATAGGTAGGTTGGGCAAGTCAAATAACAAACCATAGATAATAAACAATACACAACCTACTGAGTTAACAATGCGCAATGTATTGATATTCTTCATGAAAAAAGCAAGTAGTACCACCACACTTGCTGCATAACCTACCAGATCTAACGTTTCTGTACCGAATTCCATATATACTATTTGAACCTACAATATTACCCTTTATATCTCAGATAAAGGAAGTAGAGGTGTTCTTACTAATTACAAATTGTAGTTGCGGTAGTTAGAGGTTCCTTTATATTGGGAAACGGGCTTTTAGGTTCCGTATAAAAAGAATCGGTCCTACTAGCTTAACTGTAAAAGGCTCTGGTTATACATTGAAGTACAGCTGCGATTTTAATGTTTAAGGGCAATACTACTGACCTAAGTTTGTATAGTATTACATCTAAGATATATCAGGAGAGAATAAAAAGAAGGAACTTATTGCGATACTATGCGTGTAAATGTCCCCAATTATCATTTCACCAAGGGTCTGTCCCGAAATAAAGAGAATTAAATATGCGATGTGATTGTATTATTTTTTGAGGCGTAAAATGTAATAACGGTGTAAGGTACTTGACTGTTTTGTAACAAAGAAAATGAGCAAAAGAGCCCGTATAGATGGGTAGGTTATTTAGGACAGACTTGAAGCACATTATAAGTTGCTTTTTTCTTTCTCTTATAAAAAAGCTGCCGTTGTGGCTGTTTCTCTTTTTAAATAATTTCAATTTATAACGAGCGGTTGAATGACACATAGAGTACTAAAAATTCTGAATTATAAATAGATTTTTATACACTTCATTTTAAAATCAATCTCTTGTTTTATGGATTCTTAAATCTTGGTATTTATTGCCTAAATTTGTACTGTCATATTGTGTTTATGGAATATAATTATATTAAATCCCTGCATCTTATTTTTGTTATCACGTGGTTTGCGGGCTTGTTTTATATACCGCGTTTATTTGTGTATCAAATAGAAGCGCACGCAAAGGCAGAACCTGAAAAAAGCATCTTGCTTCAACAATTAAAGATCATGACCAGTAGGTTGTGGTACATCATCACCTGGCCTAGTGCTATCCTAGCGACTTTGTTTGCAGTGTGGTTATTAATTCTTGTGCCAGGATGGTTAGAACAGCCTTGGATGCATGTAAAGCTTGGTTTTGTCGCATTGCTATTTATCTATCAAATAAAAACTCAATTCATTCTTAAAGAGCTTCAAAATGATGTCGTAAAATGGACGTCAAACGGCATGCGTATTTATAATGAAGGAGCCACTCTTATTTTATTTGCAGTGGTGTTTTTAGTTATTCTCAAAAGCGCCATCAACTGGGTTTATGGACTCGTTGGTCTTTTAGTTTTTGCTGTGATTCTCATGCTTCTTTTCAAGCTGTATAAAAGAGTCAGAGAAAGAAATGAACAGTAGGTATTTGATGTTGATCTCACTTTCGCAAAAGCGAGTTCAACATCAAACTTATCCACTTTCTAGAATCCTTTAAACAATATAAAAATAGCCATAACAATCATAAGGGCGTTTTCTATAAAAGTCGCTTCGGTCATCGGTAGTTTTAAGGCCGTCCCAAGACAGGCGCATGGAATGGACTTTTTATCGAGTAAGGTTTTAGAAACACCTATTGTAGTGATTCCTAAAATCACCAAAGTGGCGATCAATGCTATCTCCACTTCAAATCGCATTAAGAACAGGAGTCCAAGAGCCGTCTCTAGAAAAGGATAAATCCATCCATAAAAAGGAATTATTCTAGCCAGCGGATCATACATACCAAAGCTTTTGGAAAAGCCTTTCACATCCAGCATTTTAAAAAAGCTAAAAACTATAAAGAACAATCCCATAAAATCCAACATGGCGCTATTCCAGTTTTCTCCTTGGTAATGGAGTAAAATCGTTGCAATGCTTATGTAGCTCAGTATTAAGAATAAAGGTTTAAGCTGCGCTAATTTTGATTTTAGAGGTTCCGTTTTTTCAAAAGCGGAATTCTTAAAAATATTTTTTTTTTCAGTAACTGAATATTTTTCAGGCAACGCTTTTTGAAATATGTCCATTTCTATATGGGTATCCATAAGTACGACAGCCTGTTCATTTTCTAAAGTAACCATGGCTTCTTTTACACCGGGAATAGCGTGGAGTCTTTTCTCCACATCGCTGCGACAGCCGTTACAGGTCATTCCAGATATTTGATACGTATGTTTCATCAAGGTTGAGGCAGGTAAAGTTGCAATTGATCACCCGTAATTCCATCTACATGACCAGCAACAACCTGTTGATCATCTGTTTTAAAATGCAGGTGTAAGAAGGTAGAGTGGTGTGTAAAGACAGTTTTGTGCTTTTCAGAATAAAAACCAATTACCTCTACGTCACTATTTTCTAAAGCTCCTTGTGCACCGCTTGTTTTGTGTTTTTTATGGTTGTGAATGGTATCGCCTTTTATCCAGTTGATCACATGCCAGTCTAAAGTTGCCGCCGTTCCTTTTAATAAAAATGGAAACGGCTGTTCTACGGCTATTCCTTGAAGGATGGCAGCAGCTTTAATTTGCTTTTCTAATGCTGAGTTTTCAGAAAAACGGTTCAGAGGAATGGCTTCGCTCCATTCTGGAACTTGAGCATATACGAGTAAAGCAGCTTTGTGGTCAAATGTTGATTCCAGCACGACACTAGCAGCTGCCGCAGATTTGCTTACATAGGAGACGCCGTCAAACACTTGAATTTCTCCTTCTAGATGTTCTAAAGCACCCAGGGCATAAAGATGAGGCAATCCTTGTAAAGAATCAAGAGACGCGGTCGCCTGTAGATTCCCAGACATGATTTGCATCAAAGCACCTTGGTGTTTTACGCTGCTGTCTAAGGTTGTTTTATCCTTACAACTCACTGTACTTGTAGCGAGAATGAGGAGCAATAAAATACTTGATTTACACATTGGTTTTTTCTTTAAGCAGGTATTTTACGAGTTCCCCTTTTCGATAGTTGGTAATGTATAGAACATCCTCTTTTACATAAATATCTGTGGGCTTATGGACTCCTGTATCTAGAATTTGCTTTAATTGATATTCCATATCAAAAACCAGTACACGACCGTTTTCAAAATCAGTTAGAAAGATTTCTTGATCACTTACGTAAATTCCCGTAGCGGCATTCATCTTTTGATCAACACCTATAAAGGCGACTCCTTTACCAGTTTTATCAAATACCTGACCGCGATGGTTGTAAGCATCTGCCACAAAGATGTACTTCTCTGTGATTTGCACATCGGTAGGGTAATAAAGTTGGCCTAGTTTTTTACCTTCGGTACCTATGCTTATCCAGTCGCTACCATTGTAATACAGCACCCGATTGGGGTAGAAGTCTGCAATGGCCATTTCATTTTTGTAAACACTTATTGCCGCTGGCGCATCTAACGAATCCTTAAGAACCAGATAATCCATCTTATTATCTCTCATCACAGCAATGGAATCACGACCGTATTCAGGAACAAAAAGGGCTCGTTCTTGAAGCATAGAGGTGGTTATTTTATCGGTAATTTTAAAGTTGGCTGCTCCAAAATCGATATGCATAGGACGTTCAAAACCATCTATTTGAGATAAAATAGAACCATCTTCACCTATTTTTACCACACGATTGTGATCGCCATCGCTTAAAAAAATATCATTGCCATCCATAGCAATACCTATAGGGTTGATACCATCTAGGTCAATGGTTTTTTCAAACTGCCATTCCTGTGGAACCGCGGGTTTTTCTGTACAAGAAATCATCACAGCCGCAACTGCAATAAGGGATATAAGAACTCTCATTTTAGTTGATTCTTTCATATTTACAACAAGCGTGTAAGTTGTCATAACTCTTATCTGTCGCACGAGTACCCTTTGTATCATGACCTACTGCTGCCGCTGCTTTTTCAATAACGGTTTCACTGGTTAGTTTTGAATCAAAATTTACAGTAAGCAATTTAGTATCCACATCCCATACTGCATTTGCTACGCCACCAACGGTAGCTGTTGCTTTTTCAATACGTGCTTTACACATGCCGCACATACCATTTACATGTATTTTTGTCATGGTAAGGTCTGCTAGTGCGATTTCTTCTTTTTGCTCATTGGTTTGGATAGTGCCATCTGCACGAGTAATTTTTGCAAGATTAGGTGTGTAACCAGATTTTTCTACTTGTGCAAGAAGAGCTTCCATAGTTAATACTTTTACAGCTGGATAGCTGAAAGAGAAATCTCCTGTCTCAATGTCTATCGCGATATCTTTAATTCCTTTGAATTCCTTGAACTTTTTTTCCAGTCCATAAGCACAGAAAGGACATCCTAGTCCATCTACTTGTACTTCAAATTGATCTCTGTCTTTATTGGTTTGTGCATCTGCTTTCGCGAAAGCGAATAATCCAATGACAATGCTTAAAATTATGGTTATTTGTTTCATGTTGTTTTGTTTTAAAACGTTTCCCCAACCCTGAAGGGTGAGGTTGTTAAAGGTTATTTTTAATATTAATTTTTGTATCAAGCCGTCGCAGGACGGCTTCGCTTTATGAGTTAACTCAAGGATGTTTAAAAGGTATATCGAGTTCCAAAAAACACCGAGTAGTTCAAGGCGCGATCTGCATCTATCTGTTGAACAAGTGGCAATTGTACGGCTAGGTCATACGTGATATTCTTACCGGCGTATTGAATACCTTGTGAATAAAGCAACTGGTACCAATCGCGCTCGTGCAACCATAGACTGCTGTATTCAAAATAAAGGTTCAATTGCTTATTGGGATATTGCGGCTTTAACAAGGGCAATCCAAAACCTAATTTGGCTCTAAACTCATCCAGTGTACCATTAGGCATTGAATTGTATCCTATCTCTGAAGAAATTCCATACTTGAGAGTTTCCAGTCCTGCAACTACACCATAGTAACCGGCATATTTTCCAGTAGAAATATCCATCACGTCTATTTCTTGTCCAGTAGGTAAGGTTTGTAAGGTTTTGGCCACCATACGGAAGGTTTTACCAGTTCCGTCCTTGCGGTAGAATTGGTATTTTCCCATAACCTTCATGTCGGCGAGACCACTACCAATCGCGTCGCTAAGGTTGTAATTTACATAAGGAATATGCAAAGCAATAAGCGAGTTAGAGGTAGGTAAGTAGTGCAACATGACGGGAACATATACTGCGGTTCCTCGCTCTGTGTTTCTTATTTCGGTAAGGGTTTTCATGGTGAAGCTATTGCCTCCTAGCATGATAGGTTTATCTGCTGTGATGGGCGGCCCTTGTCCTTCCGCTTTCGCGAAAGCGAGAACAACAACAGCCATCATAATAATATATTTCATATTGTAAGGTAATTGTAAGTGCGCAAAGCTTGTGCACATAATTAGTAGTCGCGCAACATTTGCGCAAATTTAAAAGCTTAAAGTTTAAGTCAACTTAAAATTACTTTACTTAGATAAGAAAAGACTGGTGCCATACCGGTATGTCGTGTGTGACCAGAGGTGGTGAGTAGGGTATAAATCGGGGCTCTTCTAAACCAGCTGAAGCAATTGAGAAGAAATAGGAAGGCGCAATTACTGCTATAAATTGTTGGTGTTCCAGATCAAAGTTGTTCCAAGATAACTTTAAATGATCTTGGCCTTTCATCAATTCTACAACATCGCTGCAACAGCTTTTTTCTGGTGTGATGGAACAAAAATCTGCTGCATCACTTTTTTCCATACCGCAGCCATGAGACGGCACGATCACAGAAATGTCTTTTAGAAATGGTCCGCAAAAATGTTTGTGCACACTAAAGGATAGGGTAGAGCATAAAACGACTACCGCTAGAACTGTGACAAGTATATTTTTTAAACCTTTCACCAACATGTGGTAAATATACAAAACGGATTCCTAAAATGTTGTTAACTGATTTTAATACTGGTAACACCTGCTGGTAGCGCTTTCGGTTCTTTTTTTATAGCACGGGCAAGGTTTGGTAAGACCTGAGCATCGTGCATTACATGTGTCTGCAGCACTGAAATCAGTCGCGGGTTTAAAATTATTACTTAATGCGGTATAAGTTTTTTAGGGTTACAATCGGTACAAGAAGTTTACCCCAGTGAGATTGATATTTCAACCTGATGTTATTTTTGTTATTATGTAAGCAACCACAATTTTCTAAAGGGTCTTTTTCTTCCGCATCTGTTTGCACAGTTCTTGAGAACTTAGGGTTGTTGCAAATGCAGGCGTTGTTAGGAGCAATAAAAAGGAACCTATCTTAATTGTTTATGTAGCGTTATTTTTTCTTTGCTACATTCCCAGAATGGTATGGCATATTTTTCTTGCCACAGACCTACTTTATTTTTACGCACAGTGTTTTATAATTGTTGCCATAGGCTGTCTTTTGAATGTTTTTTTAATGCTATGCAAGACCGTTTCTTACGAATGCATAATTCAAGTTGTGCCATGGTTAGTTTATGTACTTTGTGATCGGCTACCGACACGATCTTTCTGGATTTATGTGCCGAATTCGATTTCTTTTCCTCTTTGTTCTTCTGAAAAGCGGCCTTTATCGTATACCAGATGTCCGTTTACAAAGGTTTGTTGTATTTCTGTTTGAAACAGTGTTCCTTCTAATGGCGACCAACCGCATTTGTACAGCAGGTTGTCCTTAGCCACCGTCCAGTTCTTATTTAGATCCACCAAAGTTAAATCGGCATAATAACCTTTTCTAATAAAACCTCTGTGGGTCATTTTATAGAGAATAGCAGGATTATGACACATTTTCTCCACTATTTTCTCTAGTGAAATGAGGTCTTGTTTATAAAATTCTAACATACAATTTAAGGTATGTTGCACCATGGGCGCTCCTGACATGGATTGAAAATAGGGTTGTTCTTTTTCTTCTAAGGTATGAGGTGCGTGGTCTGTTGTAATGATGTCTATTCTATCGTCAAGTAGTGCTTTAAACAATCCTGCTCTGTCTTCTTCTGTTTTAATGGCTGGATTCCATTTGATAAGCATTCCCAGTCTGTCGTAGTCTTTATCGGAGAACCAAAGGTGGTGTACAGAAACTTCTGTCGTTATTTTTTTCTCTTGAAGCGGAAGGTCATTTTGAAACAGATGTGTTTCTGCCTCTGTTGTTAAGTGCAGGATATGTAATCTCGCTTGGTGTTTTTTTGCCAACTCAATCGCTCGTTTTGTAGCTTCATAGCAGCCTTTTGTGTTTCTTATAAGTGGATGAAACTTTGCGGGAATGTCTGCGCCATATTTTTCTTTAAAGAGGCGTTCATTTTCTTCTACTATTTCTTCTTTTTCTGAATGAATAGCAATAATGGAGGTGCAGTTTGCAAATAGCTTTTCCATGGTTTCTGGTTGATCGGCCAGCAGGTTTCCTTTTTTTGTAAAATACAAGCCGTCATCAGAAACACCAATAAACTGGCTGGTGTCCATTTTTATTACTTCATCAATATTATCTGCATTCACACCGAGGAAGAACGAATAGTTAGCTAATGATTTTTTTGAAGCAATTTCATATTTCTCTCTGAGGCTTTCGATGGTTAAGATATTTGGAACCGTATTGGGCATATCGATAAAAGAAGTAACGCCACCGGCTATAGCTGCTTTACTTTCTGTATATAAATCTCCTTTATGGGTAAGTCCTGGATCTCTAAAATGTACCTGTCCATCAATAATGCCTGGGAATAAGTGTTTTCCTGTTGCGTCTATGACTTGATGATGAGGCTCTGGATCAATCGTTCCTATTTGCTCTATACGGCCATCTGCCAAAAGTACGTCGGCAATAAAGGATTTCCCTTCATTTACAACAGTGGCGTTTTTGATTAAAATATTTTCGTTCATGATGCTTTGTTGGTCTAGGTGTTTGATTGATTTTAGGTTACAGCTGTCTTTTGCGATCCTTTTTACCGCATTTTTATTTATCCGATAACCGCGGCTTTAAATGGCGTTTAAGGGTGGATACATAACTGCTTTTCGCGCAAGCAATAACCCACTGGAACAGCAGCGTTTTTAAAAAAAGGCATGCTGTATTTTTATAGGGATGCGGTCACTGGCAACTGTGGTGTAAAAATAGGCGACAAAGTATGATCGGGCAGGTTTAGGGCTGCTTGAATTTATAATTTATTAACCGTTGTAGGGTTTGTAGCGTTTTTTTATGAGCTTCTTAAGAAGGATGACACGTCCATTTTAGAAATAAATAAAAAGGAGCCACAAAGAGACTTAAACCTTATAGGGTTCTTTTAAAGGTCGTGCGAGCGGCTGGCAGGTAGCTGCGGTCAAGGCATTTGTGCAGTAACAGCGTTTTATGAATGGAAATGGAGCTGTTGGTGCCCATTTTAAAATAAAATAAGCCCCAACTAGAGGTTGGAGCTTATTTTCATTTTCTAGAGTTAAACGCTCTTCGGCTGCCAAGCAAATTTTTGAAAGGCCTCATCGACTGGTGTATGAGCTATATGATTGGTATAATTACTAATGGTTTTTTGTGCTACTCCTAGAATGATTTCTAAAACCTGTTGTTGTTGATAGCCTATGGTATAAAAGGCTTCTAATTCTGAATCAGAAATACACCCGCGATTCCTAACGATACTTAGGGTGGTGTCTTGTAAAATTTGCAATTTTCTAGTAGGCATGGCCTTCTTATTGCGCAATGCCTCTGTTAATGCAGCATCTACTTTCATCATATGGGCTATTCCTGTATGTGCAGGGACACAATAATGACAATTGTGCTCTACATTAATGCTTTGCCAAATAACCGTGAGCTCTTCTGCATCGAAAGAAGAATTTTCAAATAACTCGTGTAATTTCTGATAGGCATCTAAGGCAGCTGGAGCTTGAGCCAGTACGCCATGTAAATTTGGAATCATGCCATAGGCTTTTAGGGATCTTTCTAATAATGGTTTACTGCTTTCTGGAGCGGTCTCCATGTTGTGAATTTTCAGGGTTTTCATAAGGGTATATTTTTAAATTTACAGTATCTAAACAATCGTTTAGGTTAAGATTAAAAAAAGGTTATAAGTTAGTAAAGGTCATTTCTATATAGTCATTGATTTCTTCTTTGTTATTCACTCTGGTGGCTGCAGCTAAACCATGTTTTGCCAAGAGTAAAAAATTAGCTTGTCTCAACACCAGTTCCTCACTTTTAGTCGCATCCATTTTTAACTTTTCTATAAAAAGCAGTTTCAAATCGTCCATAAATTTGCGCATTTGTTGGGGCACCAGATCATCATTTTTATCAGAAAACTCATAATAGGTATTTGTGATCAAACAGCCTTTTTGGTTTCCTTCTAGGGAACAAATTTGAACAGAATCGCAGAAAAACTTTTTTATGTCTGCCACTCCGTTTTTTGCGTTTTTAAAATTTTCGAAGACTTCTTTTATGATTTCTTTATAGGATTTTAAACTTTCTATAAAGACACCATGTTTGCTTCCAAAGCTAGCATAGATAGAGAATTTATTAATGCCCATTCCCTTTTCCAACATGTGCATGGAGGTATTTTCATAGCCATTAATCCAAAACAATTGCATCGCTTTTTTAATCACCTCTTTTTCTATATATTGCTTTTTTCTAGCCATTTTTTTTAAACAGGATACAAATCTAAACAATCGGTTAGTAATAAAAGACAGTTGGCTCGCTTTTTATTTATTTTTCAATTCTTATGGATGTACTCAAGACATATAGTTTTTAGGGTTTATAGTATTTCTTTTCTCTTTAGTTCCCTTAAAGTTTTAAACTTTAGTTCTTGCTGCGATGGAAGATGTCGTCTGGATCAAGAAAAATAAAACTCTAAAAATCTCAGAAAAGGTACCTCTATAGTGCGTGCATTGTTTGATCTCCTGCCTAATTTTTTTATTAGGGTGCTCATGCAAAAGTTGGAGCACTAATATTTTTGTTATTCCGCTTTCGCGAAAGCGGAACTGTTCTCCTAAAAAAACAGCAGTTAAAACTAGGTAGTTGATCTGCCTCAAATGGCTGCCTTTTAGTGGATGGGCAGCTCTGTAACATGGTTTTCTATGTTAGGGTTTCTCTATATGGGTCCTTAAATAAGCCCCAAATCTTTTACAATGCCTATGAGGTGTGCTGCGTTAGTTGCTCTAAATTTAATAAATAGATTGCGCTGCTTTTTTTCTATAGAACTCAAGCTGCACGGAGAAATAGCATCTTTTTTAAACTGTTCACTAATAAACTCTTTAGATTTACCTAATGCTAGTTGTTTGAGCAGCTCAATGTCATAATCATCTATCTCCATATCGTTCCGGGGATATAAGGCTTGTTCTACCTGAGTAGATACGTATAATTCCTTGCGGTAGACCGCATCAATTGCTTTAGATAGATCCACCAATCCGTTTCTACCTTTGCATGCATATGCGTTTACTTTTAAATCATTTATAAGATACCTGACTTTCTGCAATCGATCCTCAACTGAATAGGCTATGATGATAAGCTCTGGATATTCCATTTTTAATTGCTTAATAATAGCTTCTCCCGAGGCGTATTTTTGATCTCGATGATCCATTTTAAAATTGAGATCTGTAATAAACAAATCATAGGGTTGCTGATCCTTAAGGGCACTCTTTATTTGTAGATAGGCATCATCGCAGTATTGCACTTGCTTTATGCTAGGGACACCTGCTTGTTCTAGAACTTTTAAGACCCCTTGGTTGATGCTACCAAAGTCGTCTGATATCAATACTTTTTGAAACATTTTTTAAATAGTAATTATTACTTTAAAACCTTTTTGAACTTCTGATTCAAAAGTAACAGTTCCATTTATAGAATCAATACGGTTTACCGTATTCTGGAGACCATTTCCTTTTTTTATGTCACATCCTATTCCGTTATCCTTATAATTTACGGTAATTTTTTTATGTTCCGTACCGAAATTAAATACGACAACACTCGCTTTGCTGTGTTTTTTCATGTTAGTGAGTAGCTCTTGAAAAACCCGATACATAGTAGACTTCTTGAGGTCATTTAATTGATTCCAGTCGATTTGATGCAGGTTTTTAGTCATGACGTTAACATCTGTACTGTTATAGCTTAGGAACAGATCTATTAAAAGGTCTTGATAGTTGGTGCGTAGATCGATGGTGCTATTTTCTTTAGAGATATCTCTAGTACGGTTGTAAATATTTTCTAAATCGTCTAAAAGCGTTTTGTTTTCTTCTGGTTGATCTTGAAGCCTAGTCATTACATGATAAACATCGTTTGCCACTTCATCATGAATTTTTCTAGAAATGCGAGTTTCTGTATTGTAGATTTGTTGTATTTTTTCTTTCCTATGTTTGTATTTGAGAATAAAGTAGAGAGCGACAAAAATAAGGCCAATAGCTATTATTAGGTAAAGTAATCGTTCATTTTGCAACTTGCTTTTGTTGAGGTCCTTTTCTTTTGCTTCGTATTGATAGACATGGTAATTGAATTGATTTCTTCGAATATCTTTGGCTAAGTTTATGCTATCGGTAAAGTTCAAATATTCCTTTATAAAGGGAGAATTGCTTACCTCTAGTTTTAATTTTAGTGCTATTTCTTTGATTTCTATGTTTGCTGTTTTCTTTGATATTTCGATTAACTTATCAGAGTAGAGTTTCATTTTTAAAGTGTCACCGTTTTTCTGGTAATGCTTTAGTAGATGCATATAACTAGTAGCCATGCCCATTTTATGGTTTCTTTTTACATTTAATTGAAGTGCTTCTAAAAGGCCTTCTTCTGCATTAGGAAGACTCATTTGTGATTTGAGAAAGCTCATATTGTCTAAGTAACGAGCAGTCTTTGAAGAATCATTCTGTTTTACAGAATTATGGTATATAGTTTTATATATCTCAAGAGCTTTTTGCCATAAATTTTGCTTTTCAAAAATGTACGCTTTATTGTTTAATATAGTTTGAATATCGCTTTGTCTGGTGGCGGTTTCTAGAGCGCTATCATAAATCTTTAGGGCTTCCTTAAAGTCTTTTTTATTAGCGTGGTTTTTCCCCAAGTCATTTAAGATTTTAATTTTTGTATTGTTGATCCACATTTCATCAGCTCCTGGTGGAATTTGATCTAATAGTTTTAATGATTCTAAGTTTAACGTTTCAGACTCTTTGTAATATCCAAGATTGTATTGTATGTCAGCTAAGTGCTGGTTTGCATAAACTTCTTCTATTAGTTTATGATCTCTTGAGCTTGTTTTTTTTTTATGTGTAAAAAACCTATAAGCTCTTGCGAGATCATTTTTTTGTACAGGATTAGAAACGATTTTGGAATAGTAAATTAAGCTATCGGTTTGCTGGCTATAAGATTCATCCATTACGAGAATGAAAAAGCAAAAAAAGAGGAATGAAGTTATGGTAGTTTTCATTCCTCTAATGTAACAACTAAATTTAGAAAATCACCTATCCTCCAATCCCTTCTTCTGGCGGCGGCGGCGGCGGTGGCGGCGGGATGGTTTCTTGTTCATTGCAACAGGCCAGCGGTGTGGTACTGTTATTCACAATTTGCTCTGGTGTACAGGAAAAGAATGTAGAGATAAGTATTCCTGTAAAGAGCATGGAACTTAATTTTTTCATAATTGAAAAGGTTTTTAGGACATACCTGAGGTTGTCCGTGCGTTATCAGAATTATATTTGCAAAAGACTTTGCGGTATTTCATAGAGACGTCTCTCTATGTTTTTGAGAAGTCAGGAGTGCAGAAGAATAAGTCGTTGCGACTTCTCAACCAGCACTTTTTTACTCAGCTGTAGCTCCTTGTTGAATTGTATTGTGCCCAGATTTTTTTAAGAAAGAAGAGCAGCATTATTAATTCTGATACAAATAAATACCGATTAAAAAAAGAAAGTGAGAAACTAAAAGGAAACTAAACAGAAACTAAAAGGAAAGGTTTTTCTTTATCTTTTCCATCTGATAAACAACGAATTAAAAAAGGAAGAAACATGCATGACCTATTGATTCATAAAGCTTTTGATAAGGCAAGAATAGAATTAGAACTTATAAATGGGATCGCACCCACGAAATCAAAATGCGCTCAATTCCTATCTGATCATTTGTTGAATAATGATTTTCCTTATAGCGCAAAAAGCCTAAGCAACCACTTTAATGCAGTGGAGCATAAAACAGGGCGTTTTGAAATCAAGCAAGCAAAAGTCGTAGAATTATTGTCTGTTTTTTTAGGATATGAAGATTACATAGATTTTTGTAATCAGCACAAAAAGATAGCCGCCTCTGTTTATAAAGAGGTGGATAAGGAGTTAAGTCCTTCTAGACCTTTCCGTTTAAAGTGCATGGATTCGCTTAATAAAAACAAGAATTTAATAGGTATCGGACTGGCAGCTCTCCTTATTGTATTGGTCACCTATTTCTCTAATATTCCAGATCAAAGATGGATGGAATGGAGAGTCTATGGTTTTGAAGAAGTGGTATTTGACCCAGCTAGTTTTAAGGATGGGACGTTAGAATTATGGAATGAAGAAAGAAGTGCAAATTTTAAGCAAGTAAAAGTAGGTTGCAACTCTATTTTCTTTGATTATCGAGGCCGAGAAAAAATTTGGTACGGAAAGAATACGAGCGGTACTTTGGAGTACTTCACCAGCACGGGCAAACATCCACAAACAGAAAGGCTGGTAAAACCCATTACTGTTTACATGATTAAAAAATATGTCTGTTCTGCATATATTAAAAGGTGAGTTCTTTCACCTATTAATAGCAAACAAAGAGTGTTGAACTTTTAAACGATATAAGGCTGTGTTTTTAAAAAGTCTTTTAGATAACACTAGATGAGATGTTTCTTAGTCGCGGTTTTTCCCATTGTATAAAAAAAGATTGTCTAATCAAATTCTTAGGGATAAATCTCATTCATTTAACTCTGAAAATTAGGATGCGAAGAGAAAATCATATTTTTTAAATGCTTAGTTGCTGTTTGCAGATGTTGTAATTTATACGTCATCTTTAGGATTATTGATTCGTTCTTCTAAATATTTTCTTGTTAGAGTTTCTTTTATGTCCACATTATGTTTTGAAATGTTTTGGTGAATGAATTCTTTAAATTCATTTTTTATACCTGTGGCTGCAAGATTATTTCAAATGCATTATATACTCTTTAGTATATATTAATATATACTTTTTAGTATATATTGAGAATAATGTTTATATTTGTAATGAAATCCTATTTTAACCAGCATAAAACTCATTATCAAAACGAATAAAGAATGAAAATAACAGCACAAGACGAGTACGGCTTAAGAATATTGGTGCGTATTGCAAAGTGTAAGGTTCAAACTGGGTTGAGCATCCCTCAGATTTGTGAAATGGAAGGTTTGTCACGTCCCAATGTTTCAAAACTAACTCGAATACTTCGTATCGGGGGATTGATAAACAGTACCAAAGGACATGTTGGTGGATATGTACTCGCTAGGCCTGCTGCCGATATTACGGTGAATGATGTTTTGAAAGCTTTAGGAGGACGTTTGTTTGATGAAGATTTTTGTGCCAATCATGTGGGAGTATTAAAATTATGTACCAATTCTATTGATTGTTCTATTCGTTCACTTTGGTCCATGGTTCAGTCTTCTATAGACAAGCTATTAGATAAGGTAACACTAGCAGATTTATCGAATAGCGAAAAGGAGGCGATGTTTACTTTTCAAGGTTTCCTTGAAGAAAATACCAATTAAAAAATATATAAACAGATTATCAATAATCTAATACCTAAACAAAATGATAACAGTTTCAGAAAACGCAAAGCAGCACGCGTTAAGTTTAATAACAAACGAAAACAGCCCTGAAGGGACATTTATTCGCGTCGGAGTTGATGGTGGAGGATGTTCGGGTCTTACCTATAAACTCGTGTTTGATACGGTCCTTACAGATACCGATAAGATTTTTGAAGACAATGGAATAAAAATAGCCGTTGACAAAAAAAGCTTTTTGTATTTGATAGGCACAGAGCTCGATTACGTGGGAGGATTAAACGGAAAAGGCTTTGTATTTGTCAACCCGAACGCAAGTAGAACTTGTGGTTGTGGAGAATCGTTTGGCGTGTAAAAAGAGTTAAAGTTGTAAGGATAAAAGCATTTAGGTTTTTTAATAAAATTTAATAACCTAGAGGCTCTTATAACACTAGAAAAACATAATAATGGCAATTATAATTACAGATGAATGCATTAACTGTGGCGCTTGTGAACCAGAATGTCCTAATACTGCCATCTATGAAGGCGGTGATGAATGGCGCTTCTCTGACGGAACATCTATAAAAGGAACTTTTACTTCAAAAAGTGGTTTAACCAGCGATGCGAATGAACCGCAGGAACCTATATCAGAAGATGTTTATTATATAGCACCTGATAAATGTACCGAGTGTGTTGGTTTTCATGATGAACCTCAATGTGCCGCAGTTTGCCCAGTAGACTGTTGTGTGGATGATGATAACTGGCGCGAAAGTGAAGAAGAATTATTGGTCAAAAAAGACACACTACATTTTGTGTAATTAGAGTGCTGTATGAAGAGAGTGTTATGCAGATACATTGGGTTTATCGAAATGCTTTGGATTTGTACGGAATAAATAACAGGTATAATAAATTAATCCAGTTGGTTATTGGAGTTTGAATTTATTAAAGAATAACATTAAGTAAAACTTAAATAATATGAACGAGGTTATAGAAGAAAAAATCAGTACAGAATACAAATACGGTTTTGCCACTGATATTGATGCTGACAATGCGCCGAAAGGATTGAATGAAGACATTATTCGTTTTATTTCTGCCAAAAAAAATGAGCCAGAATGGATGTTAGTTTATAGATTGGAGGCATTCCGTCATTGGTTAACCATGGAGGAGCCTGATTGGGCTCATGTTTCTTACGAGAAACCAGACTTTCAGGATATCATCTATTATTCAGCTCCAAAGCCAAAAAAGGTATTAAAAAGTCTCGATGAAGTTGATCCTGAATTGTTAAAAACATTTCAAAAACTTGGGATCTCAATCTTAGAACAAGAACGCCTTTCAGGTGTAGAAAGTAGAGTTGCCATTGATGTTATAGTAGACAGCGTTTCCGTAAAGACAACATTTAAAGAAACGTTAGCGGAAAAGGGAATTATTTTTTGTTCGTTTGGGGAAGCCATTCAAGAACATCCAGAATTAGTAAAAAAATACATGAGTTCGGTTATTCCTTCTAGCGATAACTTTTTTGCGGCGCTCAACTCGGCTGTTTTTACAGATGGTTCGTTTTGTTATATACCAAAAGGCGTTCGATGTCCAATGGAACTCTCAACCTATTTCAGAATAGAAGCGGCAGGTACTGGTCAATTTGAACGCACCTTGATTATTGCAGAAGAAGATTCACAGGTGAGTTACCTAGAAGGCTGCACAGCACCGATGCGTGATGAAAATCAATTGCATGCAGCCGTTGTTGAACTTGTAGCTCATAAAAATGCACAAATAAAATACAGCACTGTGCAAAATTGGTATCCTGGAGATAAAGAAGGTAAGGGAGGAGTTTTTAATTTTGTTACTAAACGTGGTATTTGTTTGGAAGAAAATGCTAAAATATCTTGGACTCAAGTTGAAACAGGTTCTGCAATTACGTGGAAATATCCATCGGTTATTTTAAAAGGTGACAATTCGATAGGCGAGTTCTATTCTGTTGCAGTTACAAATAACTATCAGCAGGCCGATACAGGAACAAAAATGATCCATATCGGGGACAACACTAAAAGCACCATTATTTCAAAAGGAATTTCTGCTGGTTTCAGCAACAACAGTTATAGAGGGTTGGTGCGTATTGCAAAAGGTGCTGAAAATGCTCGTAATTTTTCGCAATGTGATAGTTTATTAATGGGCGATCAATGCGGTGCACATACATTTCCTTACATCGAAATAAAAAACAACACCGCCGTAGTAGAGCACGAAGCAACAACTTCAAAAATTGGTGAAGACCAGCTGTTTTATTGCAAACAACGAGGTATCGATAATGAAAAAGCTATTGGTTTAATTGTAAACGGCTATTGTAAAGACGTATTAAGTCAGTTACCAATGGAATTTGCTGTTGAAGCACAAAAACTGTTGGAAGTTTCCTTAGAAGGTTCGGTAGGATAAAAGTAAACAATCAAAATTCAAAAAATGTTATCAATAAAAAATTTACATGCGTCGATTGACGGAAAAGAAATTCTGAAAGGAATTAATTTAGACATAAAAGAGGGAGAAGTGCACGCTATTATGGGACCTAATGGTTCTGGAAAAAGCACATTGGCAGCTGTTCTTGCAGGTCGCTCGGAATATGAGGTTACAGAAGGTGAAATAATCTATAACGGTGAAAATTTGTTAGAGCTTGAAGCAGAAGATAGAGCTAGAGAAGGAGTGTTTCTTGCGTTTCAATATCCTGTTGAAATTCCAGGAGTAAGCAATATTAATTTTTTAAAAACAGCTATAGGAGAAATTCGTGCTTACAAGGGGTTAGATCCTATAAAAGCAAAAGATTTTTTAACGATGTTGAGAGAAAAACAGGAGTTAGTTGAGATAGACAGAGCCCTTGTAAATCGCTCCATAAATGAAGGTTTTAGCGGTGGTGAAAAAAAACGAAATGAGATATTTCAGATGGCAATGCTAGAACCAAAACTCTCCATTTTAGATGAAACCGATAGTGGGCTTGATATTGATGCGTTACGCATTGTCGCCAACGGAGTAAATAAATTAAAGTCAGAAGAAAACGCAACTGTTATTATCACACACTATCAACGGTTGTTGGATTATATAATACCCGATTTTGTTCACATATTACACAATGGAAAAATTGTAAAATCAGGATTAAAGGAATTGGCATTAGAGCTAGAAGAAAAGGGATATGATTTTATCAAAGAAGAAGTAGAAGCCTAATTTATTTAATAAACAAAATGGAAACAGCTATTAAAAATAGAACGACAAAGGATGAATTGATTTTTGAATTTGAGAAATCTAAATTATATTTATTTGGTAGTACACAACTTCGTGATAAGGCTATGGAAAGCTTCTATAAACAAGGCATTCCAACACGGAAGCACGAAGAGTATAAATATACCCGTGTGGACTTGATGCTCAAAGGGGAATTTAATTTCTCTGCAAATAAAAACTGTAGTGATGAGCAAATTGAACCTCTGAAATTTTTAAAAGATGCTTATGTTGTAGTTATTGAAAACGGTGTTTTTGTTGAAGGATTATCAAATTTGCAGCAGCTTCCAGAAGGCTTAACAATATGTAGTCTGGTAGATGCAGAGAAAAGCAATTCACCTGTTTTTGAAAAACATTATGGACAATATGCAGACATAAAAACGGATCCATTCATTGCGTTAAACACGGCTATGACGAAAGACGGTGTATTTATTCATATTGCAAAAAACGCAATAATTGAAAAACCGATACACGTTATTCATGTTTCTACAACCTCGGAAAACACCATTATTCATCCGCGAAATTTAATCGTTATAGATGAAAATGCGCAAGCAAAAATTATTGAATCGTTTGAAATAGTGGCTGCTACAGCAAAAACAGTTAGTAACGCACTAACAGAAATTGTAGTTGATAAGCATGCTATTGTTGATCATTATAAAATTCAAGATGAAAAGGAACTGGGGTACTTAGTGAATACTACACAGGTAATTCAACAAAGACAAAGTGTGTTTTCTACGCATACCTTTACGTTGAGTGGTTCGTTGGTTCGTAATAATTTAACTTTAGTGTTAGATGATGAACATATTGAATCGCACTTAAATGGCTTGTACTTAACGGAAGGAAATCAAGTTGTAGACAATCATACTGTAGTAGATCATCGCAAACCAAATTGCAATAGTAACGAGCTTTATAAAGGTATTATTGAAGGGAAATCAACAGCAACCTTTAACGGAAAAATTTTTGTGAGAAAAGATGCGCAAAAAACAAATGCGTTTCAATCAAACAAAAATATTTTATTGAGTCAAGCAGGAACAATCAATACAAAACCACAATTAGAAATTTATGCTGATGATGTAAAATGCTCCCACGGATCAACAACAGGTAAGTTGGATGAAGCAAAAATATTTTACTTGCGAGCACGCGGGATAGGTACAACAAATGCTAAAAAGTTATTGATGCACGCGTTTGCCTCCGAAGTGGTGAAAACCATAAAAATCGAAGCGCTACGTGAATATGTTGAAGAAAAAATTTCTAAAACATTTGAATAAGAAGGATGTAAGCAAGCAAAAATAATAATATTCTCAATATTCAAAACTCCGAGTGGATTTTCGGGACCTTTCTAAAAAAGGCAAAAGGCAAATCTCTACGGTATTTTTATAATGGTGCGATAAAAAAAGCTAAACAGTTAATTGATTCCTTATTATATAAAAGAGGAAGTCGATGTGCTGGTAGTTGGAATACAGAAAGCAATTAAAATGTTAAGATGAGAATAGAAGCGATAGCAAATGAAATAGTAGAAGAATTTGAGTTATTCGGTGATGACTGGGATGCGAAGTACGAGCACCTAATTGATTTGGGCAAAAGTTTGCCATTGATAGACGCACAGTGTAAAACTGATGACAGATTGATAAAGGGCTGTCAGAGTAGAGTATGGTTACACTCAGAACTAAATTCTGATAAAATTATTTTCACAGCAGACAGTGATGCAATAATTACCAAAGGAATTGTAGCCTTACTGATAAGAGTTATATCAGGGCATACGACAGATGAAATTATAAATGCACCACTTGGTTTTATTAATAAAATAGGATTGATAGAGCATTTATCTCCTAACCGCAGCAATGGTTTAGTAAGTATGATAAAACAAATGAAATTGGATGCAATCGGATACCAACAGTTTAAATTATAGAAGGTTTATTTAAAAAAAATCGATTGTAAAAAAATCAACGTTAAACTAAAAAAATGGCAGCAATAATAATCACACAAAATCCCGAGCTTACACAAAAGGCTATTGATACCCTTAAAAGTTGTTATGATCCTGAAATACCTGTTGATATTTGGGAATTGGGATTGATTTATGAGCTTACTATTGATAAAGATAATAACCTCACAATGATCATGACTTTAACATCACCTTCCTGTCCGGTAGCTGAAACATTGCCGCCAGAAACAGAACAAAAATTGCGTGAAATAGATGGAGTTAAATCGGCAAAAATAACAATGACTTTTGAGCCACCTTGGGAAAAAGAAAGGATGAGCGAAGAGGCAAATCTTGAATTAGGATTTTTTTAAAATGGAAAAAGAAATAATTAATAGAGTAGCAAAAAGTGGTATCATTACCATCAACCTTGAAGAGTTTTACCCTCAAGGAGAACGTGTATTGTTTGATATAAAAGAGCACTTGTTTCAAGGTTTAATATTGAAAGAAAAAGATTTCCGTGAGTTTATAAAAAATGAAGATTGGAGCGCATACAAAGGTAAATACGTTGCACTTATTTGTTCTGAGGATGCTATTGTTCCAACCTGGGCGTATATGCTACTGGCATCACAATTAGAACCTTTTGTAAAAAAAGTGGTATTTGGGGATTTAGAAACACTTGAAACAGTTTTATATAATGAAATACTAAACAAACTAGATATTAATGCGTATAAAGATGTTCGCATCGTCATAAAAGGATGCGGTGATTTGCCAGTTCCTAAAGCTGCTTTTGTAGAAATCACTCGGCTTTTACGTCCAGTTGCAAAGAGCATTATGTATGGCGAAGCATGTTCTATGGTCCCGCTATATAAACAGCCAAGACCACCAAAGCAACTTTCTTAAACAACCTGCATAAAAAAATCACTAAGATGTAATACTAGAAAATCAAAATGGAGGACATAAATAAAATAGCTGTTGATAAGCGTCTAAAAATTAAGTCAGATTACAAAACCACTATAACTGTCGGAAGTATCGATGACTACAAAATGTGGAAAGATACCTATCCTGAAGCCATATTAGTTGAATAAAAAAAATAGGGCAAACAGGAAACACAAAGGTTAAAGCAACTTCGATAGCACGTGATTTACTATATGTAAAAGGAAGGATTACGGTGGTCAAAATAATTGGTAGTTCAGAAATAAAGGAATAAAATAGTTCTTCTTTTAGTGGTACCATTTATAAGAATAAGCCATTTTAAGATCGCCCTTTTAAAAGGAATTATTTTCGGGATTCATATTTAATAATCTGCTGAATTACACAAATAAGAAAGTGTCAGCGTAAATTTTATAAGCAATGAAACTACAAAACGTAAGTCAAAAATTGATTAGTTCTCATCTAATTTCTGGTGAGATGAATCCCGGAAGTGAAATCGGATTGAAAATTGATCAGGTATTATTACAAGATGCCACGGGTACCTTGGTAATGTTAGAATTGGAAGCCTTTAATTTAAATAAAATTAAACCAGAGGTAGCGGTACAATATGTGGATCATAATCTGCTCCAAACCGACTATAAGAATATGGATGACCATCTATTTCTACAGTCAGCCGCAGCACGATTCGGATACTGGTTCAGCAGATCAGGAAACGGAATTAGCCATGTAGTGCACATGGAGCGATTTGGTAGACCTGGCAAAACGCTATTGGGTTCAGACAGCCATACTCCAGCCGGAGGTGGTATTGGAATGCTTGCTATCGGGACGGGTGGATTGGATGTAGCCATGGCTTCAGCAGGGGAACCGTATTTTGTTAAAATGCCAAAAGTGATGGGTATTAAACTCGTTGGGAAGTTGCCTGATTGGGTAAGTGCCAAAGATGTAATTTTAGAAATGCTTCGTAGGTATGATGTGACTGGAGGGCGTGGATATATCTTAGAATATTACGGACCTGGGTTGAAATCTCTGAGCGCATGGGATCGTCATGTCATTGCTAATATGGGAACAGAAACAGGGGCTACAACTTCGGTATTTCCTTCAGATGAAATCACCCGTGAATTTCTCAAACAAGAAGGAAGGGAAGACGAGTGGATAGAATTGGAAGCCGATGAAGGTGCACCGTACGATCTCACTATTGAAATTGACCTAGCTATGCTAGAACCTTTAATTGCACTTCCTGGTAGTCCCGGCAATGTTGTTCCAGTAAGAGAAGTTAGCGGATTAACAATAAACCAAGTTGTTATTGGTTCTTCTGCAAATCCCGGATTACGTGATTTTTGGATCGCTTCTCAAATTGTAAAAGGTCAAGTTATTTCTCCTGATGTTTCTTTGGATATAAATCCTTCTTCTCGCCAAGTATTAGAAAACCTAACAGAAATGGGTGCTCTTGGACCGTTGATCGCTGCTGGAGGTCGCCTTCATCAATCTGGTTGTATGGGATGTATTGGTATGGGACAAGCTCCTGCTACCAATACGATTAGTATCCGAACCATGCCACGTAATTTTCCGGGACGCTCAGGGACACTTGATGACCAAGTCTACCTGTGCAGTCCAGAAACCGCAATAGCTGCAGCAATTACTGGGAAAATAACAGATCCACGAGACCTCGAGTCTGAAATGAATCTTAGGTACCCAAAATGGAAAGAGCCCACACAAATCAAGATAAATAAAAAGCTGTTGATTGCTCCAACTGAAGTATCTCCTGAACTGGTGAAGGGACCCAACATTAAAACTCTTCCTGATTTTGAACAACTTCCGGATGAACTAGAAATCCCTATCCTTTTAAAAATGGGAGATGACATCTCAACAGATGGCATACTGAAAGCGGGTGCTGATGTTCTGCCTTTACGTTCAAATATTCCGGAGCTTAGTAAATATGCATATTATGCCATTGACCAAAGTTTCTATGATCGCGCCGTTCAAAATCAAAAAACACACACGGGATTTTGTGTTATAGCAGGTGAAAATTACGCACAAGGCTCAAGTAGAGAGCACGCTGCATTATCTCCTCGGTATCTTGGACAAAAGTTTGCTATTGCCAAATCTTATGCTCGTATCGGTTGGCAGAACTTGATCAATTTTGGTATAGTTCCTTTCGAATTCAAAAACACAAGCGACTGGGACCAACTGGAACAGGATGATGTTTTACGGATAGAAGGCTTAAGGACAGCTATTAAAAACAGAGACTCAGTAATAGCTATTGTGGTCGGAAAAAATATCAAAATTCCACTTACTTACCATATCAGTGAAAGACAAGTTGAACATATCCTAAAAGGTGGCGTTATTAATTTTGTAAAGCAAAAATAATTTTAAACGTATTGCTGAAAAGATAAATAAGACAATAAACAGGTATGGAAAAAACAAATAAAATCGCGATTGATGTTACACACATCGCAACACTTACCGGACACAGCGGTTGTGTATATGCTATGGATAAAGGGATGTCTGAACAGACGGTTTTTACAGGAGGAAGTGATCGATTTATCGCCTTATGGAATTTAGAAACCCAGCAAGCCGAAAAGTTTTCAGCAACTTTGCCAGCCCCTATTTATAGCATTTGTCATATTCCTGAAAAAAATATTTTACTCGCAGGAACAACTACAGGTAGTATTCATGTACTTGATTTGGAAAAAAAAAAAGAGATTAAAATACTGCAACATCACAGAGGACCTGTTTTTGATATACAATATTCATTAAAAACCAATTGTTTTTATACCGCCGGTGGCGATGGTAACTTTGCAGTATGTGATCTTCATACTCTGTCATTGCTCAAAATGAAAAAACTTTCACATGAGAAAGTCCGCAGCATTGATTTTAATGATACCACTTCAGAGATTGCTGTTGCCTTAGGTGATTCTAATGTTCTCATATTTGACCTGCATACATTGGATTATAAAAAAGATTTTATTGCACATCAACTTGCAGAAAAAATTATTGGAGCAAATATTGTGCGATACAGCCCCGACGGCAACTTCCTTTTAACAGGTGGAAGAGATGCTCATTTGAATATTTGGAAAGTAGGAGATTATGGATTGGAAAAGTCAATTCCTGCTCATAATTGGGCTATTTATGATATTGTATTTAGTCCTGATGGATCACTGTTTGCAACAGCCAGTCGCGATAAAACAATTAAAATTTGGGATGCAAAAACATACCAAATTTTAAAACGCATCACAAAAGAAAATTTTGAAGCACATACACATTCTGTCAATAAATTAATCTGGAGTACGTATCATAATTATTTGGTTTCTGTAGGGGATGATAGAATGGTTATGATTAGAGAAGTCAATAGGAAATAAAATTTGACAGCAATTTAAACTTAAGGATTTGTTTTAAAATAATAATAATATAAACTAGAAGGAGGTCCAAAATGAAGAGTACAAAAGAACATGTTTTAGAAGCATTAAAAAATGTAGAAGACCCTGATTTAAAGAAAGATTTGGTAACGCTTGGTATGATAAAGGATATAGAACTAGATGGTAAAAACATAAGTTTTACCGTAGTACTTACAACACCTGCTTGCCCTCTGAAAGAACTGATTCATAAGAATTGTATAAATGCAATTTTGCATTATGTAGATGCAGATGCAAATGTAAATGTAAAAATGACCTCTGATGTATCATCCCGTAATAGCAGTGGGCCTATGTTGCCAAACGTAAAAAATATTATTGGAGTAGCATCAGGCAAAGGTGGTGTTGGGAAATCTACAGTGGCTTCCAACTTAGCTTTAGCTTTGGTGAAGTTAGGTGCATCGGTTGGTTTGGTTGATGCCGATATTTATGGCCCCTCACAAACCATTATGTTTGATGTAATGGATGCAAAACCAATGAATAAAGAGATTGACGGTGTAAATAAAATGATTCCCATAGAAAGTTTTGGGGTCAAATTATTATCTATCGGATTTTTTGTGGATACTTCCAAAGCTCTTGTATGGCGCGGGCCAATGGCGTCAAAAGCGGTTGTTCAATTGTTTCAGGAAGCAGATTGGGGGGAATTAGATTATATGATTATTGATTTACCTCCTGGAACTGGCGACATTCATTTAACCTTAGTGGGCGCCGTTCCTTTGAATGGCGTTGTAATTGTAAGTACCCCTCAATTTGTAGCATTGGCAGATGCAAAAAAAGGAGTTGGAATGTTTCAGTTACCCTCCATAAACGTACCTGTTTTGGGAATTGTAGAAAACATGTCTTATTTCAGTCCGCCAGAGGAGCCAGAGAAGCGCTATTACATTTTTGGCAAGGACGGAGCTAAAAAACTTGCAGAAGAATTAGAAGTTCCATTATTGGGTGAAATACCTTTGGTGCAAGGCATCTGCGAATCTGGAGACTCGGGAACCCCTGCTGTACTTCAAGATAACACACCGCAAGCTATTGCCTATATGGAAATGGCACGTAAGGTGGCACAACAAGTGTCTATACAAAATGCAAAAGAACCAATAGTAAAGGTGGCAGATGTTAAATGGTAAACTATCAAAATAACGCTTATTATTACTCAAGATTCCAATTACAGCATCTATAAGACATAACTTTCATCCTGTTTTTTAATATCGGGTAGAGCGAATGATTCATAATAACAAGAACAAATAATAAACAATATAGAGTTTATAAGGGTTCTCATTAAAACCTTGATATAAATGATTTCAATGTATTGCTTTTAGACAAATTAGATCACCGTTAATTACAACGGTTATTTTATCAGGTTGCTATCACACAATTAGAACCATCAAATATTTCATTCCGTTTGGAGAAATATTTTAGAAAACAAAACAAAATAATGAAAAGTAGGATAGAACAATTACAAGAATATCTAAAAGAGGATAGCAATGACTCTTTTCTCAGGTATGCATTAGCACTGGAATACGTAAGGGTTGAGAAAAATGATACCGCAAGAGATTGCTTTTTGAAATTGATAAAGGATGATGAAAATTATATAGCGAGTTACTATCAATTAGGGAAATTACATGAGTCGCTGAATGACTTAGAAAAAGCAATTATAATTTATAAAAAAGGAATTGAGATTGCACAAAAAAGCGAGAATAAAAAGACGCTTTTAGAATTACAGGAAGCTTGTAACATGCTCATTGAAATTGATGAAGATGACTTGTAATTATCCCTTTTTTATTAAACCGATACGTTTAGAATTTTATTCACTCCTAAAAAGAACCCAAAATGAAGATTGATATGGATCATGATAATTATTCAACGGAAGGTTCTTCTATTCCCAGAGGTTTCAAAAGTATGGGTTCGAGTCTTATGTATGGATCTAGTCAATCAGATGTATATGATTGGCTGTCGGACATTTTTATACCACCTGCTTTTAAAGTTTGTACTATTATAGAGATAAAGTTTAAAGGATCCCGTAAGGAATTCTATCTTAATCTTAAAAATATAGATCTCAAAAGTGGCCAATTGGTGGTTGTGGAAGGCAATATGGGTGGTTATGATGTTGGGCATGTTTCCTTAACTGGGGAACTGGTTCGTTTGCAGCTTAAGAAAAAAAAAGTACGTACAGAGGATGTGGTTAAAAAACTCTATCGCAGCGCAAATTCTGCTGATATAACTAAATGGAAGCTGGCTAAAGAGCTTGAATTATATACTTTGCGTAAAGCTCGGGTTTTGGTTAAAAACCTTGACTTATTAATGAAACTAACCGATGTAGATTACCAGGGTGATATATCTAAAGCCACATTTTATTACACCGCCGAAGGACGTGTGGATTATCGAATGTTAATTAAACACCTTTCCGAAGCCTTTCGTGTACGGATAGAGATGCGTCAAATTGGGATGCGTGAAGAAGCAAATCGAATTGGGGATATTGGTCCTTGTGGAAGTTATACATGTTGTCATACTTGGTCATCTAATTTTAAAACAGATTTCCCTTTTGCGGCCAGTCACAAAAAAAAATCAAGATGGGAAGGCAATAAATTTGAATGCTATATCAAGGATGAGAATTTGAATAATAGCGGTACTAAATGGAATGATTTGACCGATAAAACGATGGGAAGAAATAAAGCGATAGTTGCTAAGTCTTTGTCATATCCAGACGTTGTAGGCCAGGATAGCATCACCCGTTTTGATACTAAAGCAGAGAAGGGCGAAAAACAAATTCATAAAAATAAAAAACACAAGCCACAATAATACATCCAACACATTAAAAAAAAATGATGTTAGAACATAAAGCTAATTTACTTTGTTAAAATGAGTCAGAAGATTTCTCTTATAAAAAGTATGATCCCACGAGTAGATGGAAACTCGATGGCGGTATTGTTGTTAAGGCAACTGCCGACACCGAATATCTTGGCAAAAAAGAACTTGTAAATCCTTAAAAAGCTTTTGCAAGTTTTAACAGGCTCTACTTTCTAGCTATCGCGTCAGTAAAAAACACACATCACAGAAATTTAGGAAGATGACGCAAAAGCCATATTATAAAAAATGAAAAATCAAGAGTTGCTATAACAAAACTTTATTTTAGGCCAAAAACAAACTTTACAGGAGAACCTATTACGGATGAACCTATACTAAATGAAATGCACTTTAGTGCAGGCACTACATGTTTATGGCAAACGCCGTTTTAACTAAGATAATTATGAAACCTGTATTTTAATGAAGCATATGGAGTTCCATATATAAATATGTATTTTAGAGTCCATAAATAGGGTGTATAATGAATCTACTTGAAGTCTATGATTTGCTACAATTTGTGGAGCAGTTTACAACAAATGAAAATAGCAAAGAGTACTGAGCATAAATTATACGACAAGAAGATGATACAGCCATAACTGTTCAAATATGCTTATCAAACTCCTAAATATTTTTCTAAAACCTATAATTCTAATTTTTTGATTCATTTTAAATCTTATTTTGATGGCCATGTTTTGTATAGATAGTGAGAGTCTTGATCCTTACTTTAATCAAGCGGTAGAGGAGTACTTCCTTAAGAATTTTGATGATAACATTTTCATGTTGTGGCGCAATAACAACGCCATTATCGTAGGTAAACATCAAAATACTCTTGCTGAGATAAACGTAGACCATGTGAAACATCGAGGGATAAAGGTAGTAAGACGCCTTACAGGTGGTGGAGCTGTTTTTCACGATTTGGGAAACATCAACTATACCTTTATAATGGGCTATGGTGAGGAAGGAGCAAAAGTGGATTTTAAAAAATACAATCAGCCCATTATTGATGTTTTAGCTGGATTGGGAGTAAAGGCTCATTTTTCTGGAAGAAACGACATCCTAATTGATGACCAGAAGTTTTCGGGCAATGCAGAACACATCTATCATCAAAAGCAAAGAGTGTTGCACCATGGTACGTTGCTTTACGCCTCAGAAATTCAGGATATATCAGATGCCTTAAATGCAAACCCCTTAAAGTTTGAAGGGAAAGCTCGAAAGTCGGTAAGGAGTAGGGTGACCAATATTTCTATTCATCTAAAAGATGATATTGGCGTAGACCAGTTTCGCCAAAAGGTAATGAATCACATTACTGACATGTACCCTGATGCTATTCCTTACCAACTAACTGCAAAGGATAAAGCCGCTATTCAAAAACTAGCAGATGAAAAGTACAGCACCTGGTCATGGAATTATGGCTATTCTCCCAAGTATGGTTTAAAGAAAGGAGTAAAAACAAATGGAGGGCACGTGGAGGTGCACCTTAATGTGTATAAAGGGGTCATTACTGAACTAGACATTTTTGGTGATTTCTTTGTGAACCGTGACATAGACGAAGTAAAACAAGCCTTGATAGGACTGGAGCACCATCAGGAAACCGTATTGAATAAATTAAAGGAAATCAAAAGCAGCGAGTATTTTAATAATATTTCTGAAGAGGAGTTGGTAGCAGCCTTCTTTTGAACGGAGAGCACTATTTGAAAATGCAATGTTACCGAACAAATTTTTTTGTGGATTCAACGGGAATTTTAGTACCTAAGGGATACAGACATCATTCTGTATTCATGGGGCATTAGTCCAAATATTTGCGTAACACATATCGTTCTCAAAAGGTAGAAGCCGTTAAAAAAAAGATGTGTTGTAGGTTCTAACAAAAAGCTAAGGACCGTATTCTGGAATATGAATAAAACGGAAAACACAAAAATCCAAAGTTTGTTTTTGCACAAAATAAAGTAAGAGAATTAAATGTTTCAAGGCACCTTATAAAAACGAGGACGGCTATTACAGCTGCCTTTTTGGTGAGCATCTTCTTAGATAACAGTAGGGTAATGATGTCTAATAATGTCATCTGATAGATGCTTTAATAGCCCATCACGACCTCGTGTCTCCTGTTCTGTTAGCTCTTTCCATGACATTTAACTGGAGTATTCGCGTAATCATTAGAATACCTAAATAGTTAATTTGTTAATAACTAGTAAATCCTTTTATCTATTACTTTGGTTTATAAAATATATT
>Ga0222644_1000075_pt1 | contig 55060 bp, 39 predicted proteins | sample AntAcemetagen291_FD_179800 | JGI IMG/M metagenome (GOLD analysis project Ga0222644, IMG submission 179800) | Saline water microbial communities from Ace Lake, Antarctica - #291 | ecosystem: Environmental > Aquatic > Non-marine Saline and Alkaline > Saline | place: Antarctica: Ace Lake...
CAGCTTTCTGGACAAGATCCTGGAGGAACTTGGTCTGATGACGATGCCACTGGAGCCTTAACAGGAAGCGATGTTGATCTTACTGGATTTCTAGTTGGTTCTTATAACTTTTCTTATTCGATTACCAATGGGGTTTGCACTAATTCAGAAACAGTAATTGTTACTGTTTTAGATGCTCCTAATGCTGGGACTGCAACTAACATTGACATTTGCCTCACAGATATTACAACTGGTCAGATACTAGATTTATTCAATCAGTTAACAGGAAATGATCCTGGCGGAACTTGGTCAGATGATAATGCTACTGGTCAACTTACGGGAGCTTCAGTATCTATTGCATCTTTAGGCACAGGAACGTACAACTTTACGTATGCGGTATCGCCATCTTTAAATTGTAGTGCTGACATGGAAACCGTTCAAGTAACTATTAATGATATCCCTGCTCCGACAGCCCCAGCAGCACAAGATTTTTGTGATCAAGCTACCGTGTCTGATTTACAAGCAATTGGTACCGGTTTACAGTGGTATGAAGATGCTTCTTTAACTAATGCGCTAGATGTTTCAGACGTACTTCTGGACGGTGAAGATTATTTTGCAACTCAGACGGATGCTGCTACCAATTGTGAATCTAATAATTCTGTAGTGGTCTTGGTACGTATTTTTATTGGTCCCAACTCTGGTGTTGAAAATCCACTTGCTGTATGTAATGATCAGAATATGGTGGATCTTTTTACTGCTTTGGATGGTACCCAAGATACTGGTGGAACTTGGATTGATACAGATGCTACTGGATCTGTAACAGGAAATATATTTGATGCAACCACGGTACCAGATGGAACGTACACATTTGAGTATGTAGTATCTGGAAACGTTCCATGCATCGATGCTTCTACCCTAGTTAGAATTACTATAGAATCTCCCGTAGATGCAGGAACTGGTGCAGTACTCAACCGTTGTTCTGATACGTCCACAATAGATTTATTTACGCTTTTAGGAAGTGCTACTTCTGGTGGAACATGGAGTCCAACACTAAACAGCACTACAGGCTTATTTGATCCCGCTACAGACCTTTCGGCAACGTATACCTACACCGTAACTAATTCTTGTAACTCATCTTCATCAGCTATAGTTGTAACTATAACTGAAGCACCAGATGCTGGAACAGATAACATAATTGCTATATGTGTCTCAGATGGAATTATTGATTTATCAACTCAATTAGGAGGTTCACCTGACACAACAGGAACTTGGTCTCCATTGCTCGATAGCGCTACTCATATTTTTGACCCGGCAGTGGACGCAGCAGGAATATATAGGTATACTGTTGCAGCAATATTTCCTTGTACAACAGATGCTGTTGCTACTTTAGAAGTTCAAATTGGTGAAAGTGCCGCGCCTGTACTGATAAGTGCTGTGCTTGATTTTTGTGCTGTAGAAAATCCAACAGTTATAGATCTAAATATGGCTGTATCAGGAGATATGATCTTGTGGTACGATGCTATTGATGCAACTATTCCATTAGAAGCTGAAGCCGGTCTGATGGATGGAACTGCTTATTTTGCGTCTCAAACAGAAGCTAATGGATGTGAATCAAGTACCCGAACGGAAGTATTGGTAACTATAGGTGATGCACCAACGCCTTCTTTAGATCAAGATGGCGAACTCTTCTGTATCAATGATAATCCTACATTACAGCAACTTACCTTAAACCTTTTGGAATATAGCTCTATGGTCGACAACGTTGTTTGGTACACTACAATTGATAGGATGAATTCAGTTCCGCTCACTACACTCATGACCAGCGGCACGATTTATTACGCCGTTTTAATAGATCCAGTAACAGGTTGTGAAAGTAGCGTCAGGCTGCAAGTTACCGTTGATTTATCAGCTTGTGGAGAGGTAACAATTCCAGATGGATTCTCACCCAATGGTGATGGAGTTAATGATACCTTTGACATAGATAACTTAAATTTTCTTTATCCTAATTTCAGCATCGAGTTTTATAACAGGTATGGAAGTCTTGTCTACGAAGGAACTGCAAATGCTCCGAGATTTAACGGATTTAGTAATCAATCTGCCTTATTAAACGATGGGGAATTACCAGTAGGTGTGTATTACTACATCCTTAAATTTAACGATGGAATTACAAAACCATCACAGGGAAGAATCTACTTAAGCCGATAGTCACTCCAAGAAAGAAACAAAATGAAAAACTTTACTATCACACCAATACTAATTGTATTGATCGGGATGCTTTCTTTGAGCACTGTTGCTCAACAAGATCCGCAGTTTACGCAATACATGTATAATCAAAGCATAATTAACCCTGCTTATGCAACAGCAAATAAGTCAGAACTTAATGTAGGCGCACTATATCGCTCACAATGGGTAGGAATAGAAGGAGCTCCTAAAACAGCTTCCCTATTTATACACTATCCGGTAAGTGATCGTGTAGAAGTGGGCATCTCTTTTACAAACGATGATATAGGAAACGTGGTTACAGAAAATAATATCTATGCTGATTTTGCTTACGTACTGCCTGTTTCTGAAACTGGCAAACTCTCTTTAGGCTTAAAAGCTGGCCTTACCTTATTTGACGCTAACTTTAATGGTTTCAATCTTCAGTCTGGTGGTAGAGATACGGACATAGCTTTTAATGAAAATGTAACACAAAGCTTTCCTAATGTGGGTTTAGGAGCCTTCTATTTTACAGATAAATTCTATATAGGTTTATCGGCTCCTAATTTATTAACCACTACACATTTAGAAAATGAAAATGGGATTCAGTCTACTGGTGAAGAAAACGTTCATTTTTTCCTAAACAGTGGTTATGTATTTGATATCGGCCCTGATTTAAGATTCAAGCCGTCTTTTCTAGTAAAAGGTGTCAAAGGAGCTCCCTTAACCGCAGATATTAATGCTAACTTCTTGTTCAATGATACGCTAGAAGTTGGCATAGGCTATCGACTTGAAGACTCTGTGATGGCTCTCATTAATTTTAAAGTAACTCCAGAACTTAGATTGGGTTATGCCTATGACTACACGACGAGTAATCTTGGAAATTTTAATTCGGGATCACATGAGATTATTTTATTGTATAACGTAAAAACAAAGTTCTGGAATAACGGTTACGATCGTTCCCCTAGATTTTTCTAAACCCATTCATCACCATACTTATGAGATTAATAATCACTTTATTGATGGCCGCATTGTTAACAGGAAATTATAGCAATGCTCAAAACTTAAGTCTAAATAAGACGAATAGATTATTCAAAAATCACGCTTATAAAGAAGCCATTACCAACTATAAAAATCTCGATGTTTCCCAAGAGGTTCTTGAAAACTTAGCAGACTCTTATTATTACATCAATGATTTTGAAAACGCGGTAAAAACATATACCCAAATTAAAAATCAGTACAGCGATATTATAGACAAAACACGCGTATATAGATTTGCACAATCTTTGCTTGCTATTGAAGATTATCAAAAAGCTGATGTTTATTTAAATTCCTTTTACGGCAAAGATTGGAACACACAAGAGTTTCTTTTTGAATTAAAACGAACTACTCCTCACGTTTTTGAAGTACAAACCGTATCTAATACAGGAACGAAAAGTGATTTTGGCCTATCATTTATAGATGGAGAAATGGTGGCGTTTGCTTCTTCTCGTAATATGAATCGACCTATTTATTCCTGGAACGGTTTGCCTTATTTAGATCTTTATAAAGCTCAATTGATGGGTGGCACTGTACTGGATAAAGTGACAGCATTTTCTAATGAAATCAATACCCCTCTTCATGAGAGTAATGCGGTATTTACTGAAAAAGGAAAGGTAATGTACTTCAATAGGAACAATGCAAAACGTGTTAAAATAAACGGAGAAAGGGTTTCTAATATTCAATTGTATCGAGCAGAAAAGGTGGATAACAAATGGACTAACGTTACCTTATTACCCTTTAACAATGATCTTTATAGCGTAGAGCACCCTTCTGTAAGTAAAGATGGTAAAACTCTTTATTTCTCAAGCAATATGTCAGGTGGATACGGAGAGTTTGACCTGTATAAAGTGATGCTCCATACAGATGGATCTTATGGGGATCCTATTAATTTAGGAGCTTCTGTGAATACAGCGTTCAGAGATCAATTTCCTTACATAAGTGCTATAAACACCCTGTATTATGCAACTAATGGAAAGCAAGGATTAGGAGGCTTAGATATGTATAGGGTGAATATGAGCAATGGACAGTTTGATAACCCCATCAACCTAGGCAGTAGCATAAATAGTTCTAGAGATGATTATGCTTTTATAATTGATGAAAAAACTAACGAAAGTTATTTTTCTTCCAACAGAGATGGTTTAGATCAAATTTATTCAGGAAAAAGAAAAGAAAATATACGTACTAAGTATCTAGTAATTGGTGCTGTACAAGACAGCATTAGTAAAAAAATATTACCGGGATCACAGGTTTTATTAATTGATGAGTCTGGAGTGGTCATTAATGACATCGTTACGGGTGAAGATGCTTCTTATACATTTAGAATTGAACCCAATAAGAAATATACGGTGCATGCAACTCGCAACCTTTATATTCCGCAAAACATAGCTTTTTCTACCCAAAAAGACGGTAAGATTAGCCACGACATTTTTTTGACGCTTTTATCCTATCAAGATGCAGAAGAAATTATAAAACCAGATCGTAAAGGAGACGTACAAGTGGAATTAGAACAAATTTTCTTTGATTTTGATCAAGCTGTGATTAGACCTCAAGCTGCTGCGATTTTAAAAGATCTGGTAACTATTATGAATAAATATCCCGACATGAATGTGGAAGTATCTGCACACACTGATGTTCGTGGATCCAGTGATTACAACCTTCTTTTATCTAACAAACGTGCCGCGTCAACAATGAAATACTTAATCAGTCAAGGAATTAATGAGAATAGGTTGCGCAGTATAGGCTACGGTGAAATGCAGCCACTCAATAATTGCATTAAAGAAGGTATTTGTTCTGATGAAGAGTATGAAATAAACCGTCGTTGCGAATTTACAATTATGCAGTAACGACCATCATTACATTCATAAATCTTGGTCAGCTTTACAGTTGATCGAGATTTTTTTTGATGCAAAGTTCGTGACCAGATCTATTGCTCTTTCGCTTTCGCCAAAGCGAGAATACAATTAATACCAGTGCATGTTCGTATACTATTAGTTTAAATTTATAATATCATGATGAAACATTAAATTCGCCATCGATCTATTAATAGCTACATCTTTACTTAAGCTACCCAGTTTTTGCTTTATTAAACAATGAATCCAAGCATGTTTTTATGTATTGCACCTAATTGTAATTGCACTACTGTAAAATTTTTAATCCTAATAGGTTAAAAGAGGATTCAATCGCAGCTAAATTTTAAAGATGAAATGACAAAGGGGCAACCAGGCATGTGTCTTGCGACTTGAATGGTTGATGAAAATTACATAATTTGCTGCAAAACTTAATTATTTACTAAAGCTGTATTAAGAATTTTATAAACAGGTCAAGAAAATGAGATAAGAAGCGTAAATTCAAAGAAAATCATCCTTATGACTATTCAATTTAATTACCAGCATGTTTCTGGAAGTGAAGAACTAGAAAACTACACGAAAGAAAAATTACAGATCATCTTTGACCGTTACAGTTGGGTAACCAGAGCAGATGTTTTTTTTAAGACTGAAAATACATCAAGTGATGAAACTGGAAAAATCGCACAAATAAGATTAAGTGCTCCAGGTCCTCGACTCTATGCTGAAGAAAATCATGATACTTTTCACGAGTCGGTGAATAAGGTAGTTGATCAATTGAAAACACAATGTGAGAAAAGAAAAGCCACTATAATAACACATTCTTAATATGATTTCTTTAGCTACAGATCCAAAGCAAATTGTACTCTTTTATAATTCCAATCAAAAAAGTCATCGAGAAACTCTTGCTTATTCAGAGGCTTCCGGTAAAAGGCTCCTTTCCATTGATGTGTCTAAAAATAAAGTTGCGGGAACTGCTTGGACTGAAATTGCTGATGCGCTTCAATTAAGAGCAAGCGATCTTTTGCATACTGACCATTCTAGCTATATAAAGAAGTATGGAAAACACAAGGACATCGATTGTAATGGTGCGATAAAAACCTTGCAAAAAGATCCTGACATGCTTATATTTCCGATAGCTATTCAAGGGGAAAAAGCTATGGAGCTAAAACTTTATAGTGAGATGTTAGCCTTTTTTGATGTGGATACTTCGGCCATTCGCATTCCATAATGCCATCAATAACTAAAAATTTTAAATCCAGCTCTTTCGAGTTGGATTTTATCATTCCAAGCAACTCATTTATATGATCATTTGGATTTCATTTATTGCTTTAGTAAGTGTCTTTTTATTTTTAGATCTTTTTGTTTTTAATAGAAAGGCGCATGTCATCAGCACAAAAGAAGCTTCTAAATTTACAGCCCTTTGGGTCGGTATAGCTTTGGCTTTTACAGGAGCAGTCTATTTGATATATGATGGGAATTATATAAATAATCCAGATCAGTTGACCGCTGTAGACGCTTCTTTAAAATACGTAACTGGCTACCTGATTGAGTTATCGCTGAGTATAGATAATATTTTTGTCATTGCAGTCATCTTCAAATCTTTCTCTATAGATCAAAAATATCAGCACCGTGTTTTATTTTGGGGCATTGTTGGTGCTCTTGTCTTTAGAGCGTTGATGATTCTCTTTGGTATCGCATTGATCAATGAAATCAGTTGGATGACTTATATCTTTGGTGCCTTCTTGCTGTATACTGCTTTTAAAATGCTGAAGAGTAATGAAGAAGAATTTGATCCTAAAACTTCAAAAATTTATAAATTATCTAGAAAATTATTTCCGGTTACCGATCGCATAGAAGGACAACAATTGTTTATCAAAAAAATGGGGAAACGCATCGCTACGCCTCTATTTCTAGCTCTTGTCGTTATAGAATTAACAGATATTTTATTTGCTTTAGATTCGATTCCCGCCATACTAGCGATTACTTCAGATCCATTCCTTGTGTTTTCTAGCAACATTCTAGCTATTATGGGGTTGCGTAGTATGTACTTCTTCTTAGCTAACTTATTAGATAGATTTAAATATATACATTACAGTTTGGTTGCTATACTTGCTTTTGTAGGTTTTAAAATGATCCTAGTAAACTATGTCCACTTTCCAGAATGGATTTCTTTAGCGGTTATTTTTCTTTCTCTTCTTCTGGGAGGTATGTTTTCTAAATATTATAAAACAGCTTAAAAGGATAAAAAAAGACTGAAGAAAGTTTGCTCCCTTATTTATGACTTAAAACAGCGGGACACTTGCGGCAAAAGCTTTATTTCTTTTTCTAAGTCCGTTGAATACAAAGTGCTCTCTACTTTTATATATGCAGACATCTGCCTTCGAAAATGAGAACAATTCACTTCTCTAAAATTATAAAACTAACAATATCAAAGTCCTGTAGGTTAAACTGAGGTGCGGTGCACAAAAAATAATTCTGAACCTAGTACACAAATGAGTATAGCCATAATGCTTCACAAAGAAGTAAAACAAGTAGGCTATAAAATATATAGGTGACCTTTAAAGAGCTCTTCGGTAGTGCTGTTAAGACCTTATATCAATTGGAATGTTACATATGGTGATCATAAATTGTATGGTTTCACCAAGGCAAAAAAAAATACAGGCATGGCATTAGTTACGTTTTAATTTTAGAACAAGGGAAAAACAGAAAAAGCTTGTACCGAACTCTCTAGTTAAAACGATTTATGACGGCATTTGATATTAAATTTGTTAGTAGATGCTGCATTGAATCCCTATAAATGGATTTTCTAAAATTCAAAAAACCTTGAATACTAATAATCTAGTAATCAAGGCTTATTATATAAAACATAGAAATGTCGTATCAAAAATCCAATTGGAATGTACTAATTAGCAAAAGAAGCTATTCTTCCTTCACATCTCCGGTTTCTCGGTAATCACCGTTGAAAACAAAATCGTTTTGCTTTTTGCGACTTCTCTCGCCAGTCTCTGCCTCTTGTAAAAAGTCTGGAACATTACTCAACTCACCTCCATAATATCCTACTGCAATAGCAGTGGCTACATGAAAGGTATCTGGAAATTTAAATTCTTTTTTAGCTTTCTCAAAATCAAGTCCGGCCATTTGATGAAAAGCTATTCCCATACTTTGTGCCTGTAGAGCCATATTTGCACTAAATGATCCTAAATCGTGCGGCGCATGGTAGTTATCGTCGCCTTTTGCCGTTTTCGTATTGACAACTCCTAACAAAAGAACCGGTGCATTCTTTGCCCATTTTTGATTGAATTCTACGAGCACACCCAAAATTCGATCATAAGCTTCACTTCCTTTGATGCCCCAAACAATATTCCAAGGCTGTAAATTACTAGAACTAGGTGCCCATCTTCCTGCTTCAAAAAGAACTTGTAATTCCTTTTGGGAAACTGGCTGATCAGAAAAAGTACGCGGACTCCATCTGTTCTTAATTAGATCATGAATCTCATGTTCTGTTGGAGTTTTCTTGAATAAATCTGTTGTATTTATATCCATTATAAGTTTTATTTTAAAAATAGGAGAATAATACATTCCCTTACCTATGCTTTACAAACCTTTAACCATTGTGATGTATCCATTGAAAAAATAGAATTACATCGTTAAGCAGAATTACGACTGGCGTTGATATTGCCATAAAGTGATCTCGTTACCATACGTTCGTAAGTTTCCATATTCTTGGATTCTTTTTGAGCCTGAATGTCTTGAACCATTTTTAAGGCATACTGTTGTATGGTAAGTAAAGGCAATACAATATTTTCTCTAGCTTGTATACTGGCTCTTCCAGCGAGTTCATTTTCCATCAAAGAGTTCATTCCAGAGATCATCAACATATATTTTTTAGAACGTTCGTACTCTTCATAAATAAGCTTCCAAAACGCTCCATAAACAGGATCGTGTTCCATATAAGCAGTTAAACCAAAGAATGACTTAGTAAGACTCATCATGCTATTATCTAATAATGTACGGAAAAACTTATTGTTTTTATAAAGTGCCTGAGCTTGTTCCCAATTCCCAGCTTTATCCATCGTTTCTAGCGCAGTACCTACACCGTAAAAGCCAGGTACATTTTGTTTTAATTGACTCCAAGATCCTACAAAAGGAATCGCTCTCAAGTCTTTGAATCGCAACTCGGCACTTCCAGCTCTTTTGCTTGGTCGACTTCCTATATTCGTTTTTGCATAATACTTTAAAGTGCTCATTTTTTCTAGGTAAGATAAAAACTGAGGATGCGCTTTAAAATCTGTGTAAGCTTTGTAACTGGTATCTGCCAGTTGATCCATAGTAACTTGATCTGATGTGGAAAAGTCGTTTGCATCACTGGCATAAACGGCATTACTCACACCACTACTTATCATCTGTTCTAAGTTGTACTGACAGCTCTCTAGCGTTCCGAATTTAGAGCTAATAGTCTGACCTTGGATAGTTAATTGAATGTGTTTTGCTTCAATTTTTGTCCCCATAGAAGCATAAAATTGATGGGTTTGACCACCACCACGTGCCGGTGGTCCTCCTCTACCGTCAAAGAAAACGATGGAGATACCAAATTCTCTAGAAACGGATGTCAATGCTTCTTTTGCTTTATAAATAGCCCAGTTAGCCATTAAATAACCGCCATCCTTTGTTCCATCGCTAAAACCCAACATGATATGTTGCGTATCACCACGTCTTTGAACATGTGATCGGTAATTTTCATTCTCATAGAGTGATCGCATTACAGCTGGTGCATTAACGAGATCAGGAACGGTTTCAAATAAGGGCACTACATCTATTTTAGGTTGCGTCATATTACACAAACGCAACATTGCATAGACCTCCATGATATGAGAAGCCATTTGTGTGTTGGAAATAATATAGCGGTTGCAGCCTTTTTCCCCGTTGCGTTCTTGAATATTTTTAATAGCATAAATACTGCTCAACGTGCGCTGTGTATAATCGTCGTTATATTCGTTAGGATCTACAGATCCTTCTACCTGTGACAGTACATTTATTTTTTCCTTTTCTGATAAGTCGTTATAATTAGAAGGCAGTTGCACTTTTGAAAAAGCAAGAATCTCGTCAAAGACTGTATCGTGAGCACTGCTATCTTGACGTATATCTAAAGTGGCAAAATGAAATCCAAATAATTCTACTTTATGAATAAAACTGTCTATCTGGTCTAAAAATAGGGAGTTGTGATTCTCAAAAACGAGTGTTCTAATAGAGGTCAATTTATGAATAAGATCCTCCGGAGTAAATTCTAGCATTTCTGTATCGAAAATAGCATTATAACACATAGATTCTATAACTGCAAGTTGTTCTTCTACCCCTTTAAAAGTAAGTCTTCTACGTAATTTACGAACGTCTCGATAATAATTTCTAAACAGTGTAGTACGCAACCTTTTGGCAACATCGAGAGTAATTTCTGTGGTAACAAATGGATTTCCATCCCGATCTCCACCAGGCCAAAAACCTATTTCAACAATCTGATTTTTAAACTCCTCCGGATTCTCAATATGCGTTTTTAGGTAATCGTAAATATTACCCATGGCATTGTAAAATACATTTTCTAGGTACCAGATCAAACTAATAGCCTCATCAAAAGGGGTTGGTTTTTCTTTATTAAAAAAAGGAGTTTTTCCCAATTGAGAAAGCAATAATTTTACTTCTTGAATCTGATTTGCTTTGATAGCTTGTCCTAAATCATTTAGGATTCCCAATACAGAGCCTGGATAAAATTGTGTAGGATGTGCCGTTAAAACGGGGCGCACTTTAAATTCTTTTAAGTAAGCGGCAAGTTCTTCTGTTTTATCCAATTCTACTGCTTCTTCTTTGATACTTCTTAAAGTTCCACGACCATCAAGGTTATTTACCTTACTAAAAGCCGCATCTTCAATAGCATCAAACAATACTACTTGACGCTCGATGTATTGTATAAACTTAAATAGCATGGTCTCGCGCTCCTTCTCTTCTGTATCTCTCATGTAACGTTCAAAGAAGTATTGAACGATTTCTGTAGGGTTTTTACCTTTCTCATAACCACTTACACATATTTCATGAAATAAGGGCAACAGGCCACCAGTATTAGAAATCTGATCAAAAGGCAGCGTCATGAAAATACCATTAAAAATCTGGTATTTAGATTCTACTTCATTTTTGAATCGTTCAATTTTTGGCAATCTTGACATAAGGTCAGTAGTTTAAATTAATATTGAAATTTTTATAAAGCGGTTTTTAAGGCGACTATTTTAATCGCGTCAGTTACCGTTTGCATTTCTTCCATGTCTTTTTCGTCCAGTGTAATGTCAAATGCATCTTCCACATCTAAAGCAATATCTACTAAATGTGCACTGTTGATACCTAAGTCCTGCATTAAATGACTGTGCAACTGTATAGCATCACTAGTTACATCCTGTGGTAAGTAGACGTTGACAATTTTAAAAAGCTTTTGCTGTATTTCGTTTTCTTGCATGTTTATTTTTTCAATAGTTGTCTAAAAATACCATCAAAATATGGATTTCTCTTAATGATAAGGATGAGTTTAAGAATATATACTCTTGATCATAAATTAAACACTAATAACAGGTCTTTTTTTAGAAATATACCGCTAAGAACTGTACTTTTTAAGAATAACGCAAGCGTTTACGTCTCCAAAACCAAAACTGGCTTTGGCAAGAATATTAATAGCAGCTCCTTTTGATTGTAACGGCACGCAATGAGCATCTATTAAATCGGTGATTTCAGAATGTAATGTAGTAATATTGCTATTCGCATAGATTTTTTGTTCTCTCAATTGCAGTACCGTCCCTACCAGTTCCACACTTCCAGCCGCAGCAAGGCAATGACCTATATAAGATTTAAAGGTATTGATAAAAGGGAAGTTGTTTCCTTTTAGATCTAATGCTTCAGACCAATTTTGAATTTCAAATGCATCTTTTGAAGTTGCAGTAAGATGACCGTTGATCGCATCTATTTCTTCTGATCTAATTCCAGCATCTTTTAATGCCAGCTGGATACAATCTTGTACTGCTTTTCCGTTAGGAGCAGTCATAGAACCATCTCCACGATGTCCGCCAGAATTTACAGCACCGCCTAAAACTTCTCCATAGATAGGGACACCACGCTTTTGAGCACTTTCTAGACTCTCGAGAATAAATGCTCCAGCACCAGATCCAGGCACAAATCCAGCCGCATCATTCGATAAAGGACGGCTTGCATTTTCTGGATCATCATTGTATTTTGTTGGTAAAATGCGCATCGCATCAAAACCACCCCAAATGTAAGGCCCAGAGTCACTGGTTGATCCTACGAGCATTTGAGTTGCTTTTCCCGCAGCAATACGTTCATATCCCATTAGAAAAGCCTCTGTCCCAGTACAACAAGCACTCGAGTTACTGGTGACTATATTTCCACAACCCAACTCACCAGAAAGCCAGGCGCTTATACCGCTGGTCATTGTTTGTATCACACTGGTACTCCCTAACCTGCGTACTTTTCCATCATCTATTAAGTTAATAGCTTCTCTGTATTTCTCGCCACCACTTTGTCCAGTTCCAAATATGATTCCCATTTCAGCTATAGCTTTTTCTGGACCAGCAATTTCTAAACCAGCGTCCTTAAAAGCTTCTTTTCCTGCGATAACTCCATAAACGAGACCACTGGCTTTTAAACCTCTTAATTGCAAAGGAGTAAAGTTTTCGGCTAGTAATTCTTCGGTTATTTCTGGTGTCCCAGAAACCTGACATCCGAAGTTTAATTCTTTTAATTGTGGATCAAATCGCAGTCCAGAGATCTGTTCTTGTAAAGCTTTCGCGAAAGCGGAAACACCAATAGCATTAGGTGCCACAACACCCATTCCTGTAATCACAACTCTATTCTTTGCAGTCCTTTTCATTCAAGGTCTAAATTACATCATCTTTATTTTAAAAGTGCTGTTTACCGTGTTAGACTTTTCAATTAATCTTTATAGACATAACGCATAAAGCACATGCTCGTGCTGTGTAAAATTTTATACCCTTAGCATTAATAACAGGTGGAAAAGGGGTGCTAAATAACAGACTTATCCTGCATACCGATTTTCAATAGTTCAAAAAAGTTGGAGAAAAAGGAAACTGATCATGTAGTTTAAAGTTGCCTTACAATAGTTTTAATGGATCAGGTTTACCTCTTTTACCTGATAAAATCAACGGAATATAGAAGGCAAAGGGAATTCTGTAGGTTGTGGAACAGCAGAGATAACTTTAAACAAGCATGCGTACACAACTTATTTGAAAAAGGATGCTTTGTACTACAAAGGAATAGGGTATAGATGCAGGAAGCTGGAGAAATCCTTGTTGCGATTTAAATGATTTTGAAGGTGGTAGTAAGGGGTATTAAAAGTTAACCCAGGTTTGGGAATACGTTTTATACATAAACGTATCTTTATTGTTATAATTTGTTTTGATTACAGATTTGAAATAAGAAACAATGCTACAAATGGTTTTGGTTTTTGGTAAAGGATCCTGTTTTTTAATCATTTAATTATCAGCAGACAATCAAAATCGTTATACGGAAAGAATTAAGAAAGAAGTACCGTTTTTAAACCGTAAGGAACACTTACAATTATGAAATATATTTTAGCTTTAACTAGTGCCATAACCATTCTCATGACCGGGAACTCACAAAATAAAATAGTGGATGCATCAATGGGATCTGTTTCTATTCAATTTCCTAAAATCACATCTGAAATAGAGTCAAAGATATTTGTGGAAAACGATATTCAGGAACTAGACCGAAGTATAAGCAGTGCAAAATATATTGCACTAACCAAAGAAGTCTTTGATCACAGCAATTTTAATGAGCTTCTTAAAAAGTATGTAAAGGAAGATGGTCGGGTGAACTATGCTGGATTTAAAAAAGACAAAAATATTTTAGAAGCGTATCTTGAAACGATACGAACAAATAACCCAAATACGACTTGGAGCAAAAACGATAAGTTTGCTTATTATATGAATGCCTATAATGCAATGACCATTGATTTGATCATCAGAAATTATCCCACAGAAAGCATCAAAGATATCAATGATCCTTGGGAACAACGCTATTGGAAAATAAGCAATAAATCTGTTAGCTTAGAAGAGATTGAGCACGAGATTCTTAGAAAAATGAAGGATCCGCGCATTCATTTTGGGATCAATTGCGCTTCGTTTTCTTGCCCACCATTGATGAATAAAGCTTTTACAGCTGCAAATGTAGATGCACAACTAGAAAAACTAGCGGTACAATTTATCAACGATCCCAAACGAAATAAAATAACCACCGACCGTGTGCAGATCTCAAAAATATTCAGATGGTTCCAGGAAGACTTTACTAAAAATGGAGACCTTATTGATTTTTTGAATACCTACAGTAAAGTGAAAATTGATAAAAATGCTCGTGTGCGGTATATGGATTATAATTGGAAATTGAATGAGTAGAAAAAGAGGATCGCCTGCTGCTCTTCTAGAGTATAGACTTTCACTCTTGTTGAAATTTATACAGTATTTATATCAACACTATTATTTACTCAAAATCATGCCACTCATCCAACCTTCAGCGATTTTATTCTTGTTTTCGTCTATCATTTGAACAAGGACTTTTAACTTTCCAAATCTGAAATACTCTTTCTTTGCCGTCACTATAACGGTGGTTTCTGGTAAAACAGTATTTAGAAAAGTGATGTGGTTTTCTGTGAAGACAAATTGTGGTCTTCCCTTTTTTTCCTGAATTAAATAACTACCCAAACAAGCCAATCCTATCTGAGCCATACATTCTGTTAGAATCACACCAGGAGTAACTGGATGGTCTTTAAAATGATGTTGGTAGAAGTATTCTATCTTTTGGAACCTGTAAATACCCGTCACACTATGTTCATCAATCTCTAACAACTGATCTACAAATTTGAATCCGTCGCCATAAGGCAATCTGGCTACTATTTTTTCTAGTGGATTTAGGAGCATTTGTATTGATTTAAATTATTAGTTATTGGGTAAATTTATTTTCTAAAAGTAAAACCCTAGTGATTATTTTTACTATGGCGTGGCTTCATGTTCTAAAAAACCTACCCTATAAGGCTAAAAAAAGGTTTCGATTTACTTGTGGTTTCCGTTTCCAAACCCAAAAGAGTCAGTAAACACCACCACTGTAAGTTAATTCCAGCCTATTTAGATGTTAGAATCGTTATTATCTATTGATATAGTTAGAGCTTTTTTTCTTCGATTTAGATGTGGACCAACGCTCAAGCCATCCTATTTTTTTTATATTTCCTATACCTGATCCAAATGCGATTTAGAGTATAATTTTGGTTTCGGTTGTAAATTCAACTTATTTTTATTGAAGCGACTCGCCGCCATCCACTTTAATGACCGTTCCAGTAATCCAGCTCGCTTCTTCCCTACTCATCAAATACACCACATTTGCGACACGCTCTGGTGTTGTTAATTCGTTATGCGGATTTCTCATTAAACTCGCTTTCTTAAGATCTTCATACATGGGAATCATGCTCAAACTTAAGGTGTCTGTAACTCCAGCCTGTATACAGTTAGCTGTAATTTGGTGCGGTGCAAATTCTATAGCTATACTTCTATTGATCGCTTCTAATGTAGCTTTTGCCGCACTTACAGCGGCATAGGATGTCATAGGCCGAATACTTCCTTCACTGGTAAAGCTTAATATTCTAGCAGGTTTTGCAAATAGATGCGCTTCAAAAAGTGCTTTGGTCCAACTGTAAAGACTTATTCCCATGGAATGAATCGTTTGCTGGAAATCATTTGTGCTAAGTGTAAGAGCGCCTGTTAAAGGCTTTAGATTACCTTTTGAAATGCTGTGCAGCAATACACTCATCTTTTGATCTTTTAGAAAGCCTTTAATTTTTAATAGGTTTTCTTCTAATTTATCTTCTCTAGTGGCGTCGCTATTTATAGTAAGTAATTGAACATCATAAGATCTAAGTATGTCAAATTTAGCTTCCACCTCTTTGGTTTGCATTCTAGCAGCACGATAAAAGATAATGAGATTCATGCCGTGTTGAGCGAGTTTTAAAGCACTCGCATATCCTAAGCCGCTGCTGCCACCTAGAATTAATGCGTAGTTATTTTGAAACTCTTTTACCATTCTAATAGTATCCTTTGTGCTGTAAAACCAGGGCCAAAACTCAACATCAATCCCTTAGAGCCTTTGTTTAGTTCACGACTCATAAAACGCTCTAAAACAAATAGAACCGTTGCGCTGCTCATGTTTCCATAAATGCGCAATACTTCTTTTGTGTCATCTATGTTTTTACCTAATTTATGAAACAATTCTTCAACGGTCTGGACTATTCTTTTACCACCAGGATGAAAAATCAAATGATCAATGTCATTAATAGTTAGTCCATTCTTTTCTAAAAACGGATGTATAATCGCAGGAAAGTGACTGGCTATAGTTTCTGGAACAGCTTTGTCCAGCACCATTTGTAAACCACTATTCACTAGATCAAAACCCATCATATGTGTCGCATCAGGAAAGTGATACATTTCATGTGACTTGATCATCGGTCCTTCATCTTCTTCACAAGAAGAAAGCAATACACAAGCACATCCATCGCCGAAGATGGCTGCACTGACCATATTTGCCATGGAGAAATCATCCAATTGGAAGGTTGCCGTCGGTGCTTCAATTGCAATGACAGCGGCTTTTTTATTTGGATTGGCTCTTAAAAAATTCTCAGCATAGATCAATCCAGAGATTCCTGCAACGCAGCCCATTTCTGTTACTGGTAAACGCACGATGTCTTGACGCATGTTCATAGAGTTGATCAGATACGCATCTATAGAAGGTATCATAATTCCTGTGCAACTAACCGTAATGATGTAATCAATCTCCTGAGCATTCCATGACGCCTTTTCTAGAGCGTCTTCTAGCGCTTTTTGTGCTAGTGGAACTACTTCTCTTTTATAAATAAGATTGCGATCTTCAAAAGAAGTTCTTGTAAATACTTCTATAGGATCCATGATGGAATACCTCTTATCTACGCCAGCACCTTCAAAAATCTTGATGGTTTTGCGTCTCAATCGTTCGTCCTGACCAGAAAGCCATCCTTCTACAAATGGTAATATATCTTTGGTCTCCTTATAATATTGTGGGGTTACTTTAGTAACACATTTAATTTTTACGCTCATCTATTGGGATTATCCATATAAAACGGAACGACCACTTCCATGTCCATCGGTCACTTGTTGTGCCTATTGCAGCAGCATATTTCTTGAAATCTCTAACTTTAAAACCGGATGCAATACTGATCAGACCGTCGTGTTTTGAGATATCATGTTTGATAAAAATAGGACTTAAATATTTAAAGAACATAAACGCAAGTCGGTGTCTATGCAAATCATTGATAATTATACTTTTAGTTGTAATCTCTAAGAATTTTGAAAGAAAATTAACAATCTCATCATCATCAAAATGATGCAGGGTTAAAGAGCTTATTAAAATATCACATGATATTTCTTTAGGTTCGATTGTAAGGATATCGCTTTCGCGAAAGCTTAATCGGGATAGTCCAACACTCATCTCTCTAGCTTTAACAATAGAATATGCTGCAAAATCTAAGCCTAGAAAACTGATATTTTTATGATCCAATTGTTTTTCTAAATATCTCAACATCTCGCCATCACCGCAACCAGCATCTACAATAGTTAACTTTTGATTTGGATATTTTGAAATTTCTTTTTTTACAGCACGCAGCATAAACTTAAAACCACCTAACAGATGATTAACCGTATTGATATCACCTACAGCATGTTGTAAGGTGATTTTATCCAGCTCAGGATCATCCATCCATTCTGAATCGGTGTTGCGTTTATGAGAAGCGTACTTGATATCAGATAGGTTTCCCATGAGTGCTTTTTATAATAATGGATAATAAGAAAGGAAATCTGCGTAGGAACCACAAGCCTGACTTGGTGTAGGTCTTATTTAAAAGAATTCCTTGCAGGACTCGGCCTATTTTTAACCGTCTGTTAAACGTTTTTTTCCAGCTCTTAGAATAATTGGCTAATGCCTGTTCTCTCGATAGTTCTTGTTTTAAGTAAGGCTGGAGTGCTTCAAAAGCGATTTTGGCACTATGAATAGCCATTGCCATTCCGTTTCCACAAAGTGGGTGGATCAATCCAGCAGTATCGCCCATCATAAGAATGTGGTTCTCTACCGGCTCTTTCTTTTCAAATGAAATTTGCGAGATGGTAATGGGTTGCTCCCATACAGGTGTAGCATTTTTAAAAAAGGAATTTAAAAATTCATTTTTACAAAGCACTTCCTTATTGAAATCAGTAACGTTTTTGTGTTTTTTAAAAGAATCATAGCTCGCAAGATAACAAAGATTCACATGACCATTTTCTACTTTAGAAACACCAGCATAACCACCTTCAAAATTGTGCAATTCTACTAAGCTATTCTGCATGTTGTATTGATAATGCATTTTCACGGCTAGCCAAGGCGATTTTTGCTGAATAAAATCACGATCTAGTTTTTTGTCTAATAAAGATCTTTTTCCAGTGGCCATGATAAACTGTTTGCAACTTAACTTATGGGATGAAGTGGTAACTGTAAAAGCATCGTTTTTAAATACGGCATCAATAACTTTTTCCTGCAGGAAGCTCGCGTTTGCAATGGCCTTGTTGTACAGTAATTTATCCAGATGATAACGGGAAATTCCTTTTCCTCCTTGTGGTAATAAGCATTCTATTTGTTTGTGACCCGCAGTAGTAAACTTTAGGTGTTCCAGATTCATGGAAGATTCCTGATCCAGATCAATATCTAATTCTTTCAAGAAATCAATCACTTCATTACTTAAATACTCTCCACACATTTTATGTCGTGGATAAGCGTCTGGATCTATAAATAGGGTTTCAAAATTCTTTGAAAACAAAATTGCCGCTGTCAAGCCTGAAAGACCGCCACCGGCAATAATAATATCGTATTGTTTTTTCACTATTCAAAGATAGTGGCTATTGATAGATCAATAGTTAATTAGACTCTTTATCTTTATATCTTGCCTTTTGTATAACTTTTAAAACTAAATAAATAAATAAAAGGCTTCCAAATAAAGATAATAAAATAATTGCAGTAGGCATTAAGCTACCTCCCTCAGGATTAGGTCCGTAAAACACCAAAAAAGCAAATATGATTGTTAAAGCCCAAAGTACGTAGCGAAAATTATCTGCTTCATCTAAAAATTTCATAAAAATATTTTAAAGGTTACTCAGGGGATTACAAAAGTATCATATTTATTAACTTTATTTTAATATTTGAGTAACTTTTTTAATATTTCTTTTAACTGTTTAACTGGTAAGTAATTATCTTCCAATCCTTTTTCAAATGGAATCGGTGTATCGATACTTCCTAATCTCATGACAGGAGCGTCTAAGTATTCAAAACAATCTTCACTTATAAATGCTGCTATGTCACTTATGACACTACCAGTTAAGTTGTCTTCTGTCAATAATAAAACTTTCCCTGTTTTCTTTACAGATTTGATTATTGACTCTTTGTCTAATGGGACTAAACTTCTTAAATCTATAAGATCCACATCTAACTTTTCTTGTTCTAATAATTTTTTAGCCCAATGAACGCCTGCACCAAATGTAATTATAGAAGCCATAGTACCTTCCCTTATTTGTAAGGCTTTTCCTAATTCGATATTGTAATAACCATCTGGCACATGATCATAAATAGAACGGTACAAGGCTTTGTGCTCAAAAAACAATACAGGATTTGGGTCTTCTATAGAGGCGATTAATAAGCCTTTAGCGTCTGCAGGAGAAGAAGGATATACGATTTTAAGTCCTGGAACCGTGTAAAACCAGGATTCATTAGACTGCGAGTGAAAAGGTCCTGCTCCTACGCCTGCTCCACAAGGCATTCTTATAACTACGTCTGCTTTTTGATTCCAGCGGTAATAGGATTTTGCTAGGTAATTTACAATGGGATTAAAACCGCTACTCACAAAGTCTGCAAATTGCATTTCTACCACCGCTTTCATACCAGCAATACTCAATCCCATAGCTGCTTCTACGATGGCACTTTCACAAATAGGCGTATTTCTTACGCGACCGCGACCGTATTTCTCTACAAATCCATCGGTTATTTTAAAAACACCACCGTATTCGGCGATGTCTTGTCCCATAATTATCAAATCGTCAAAGCTATCCATTGCTTTTTCCAGTCCGTCCTTTATGGCGTCTACGACTCGTATTTTTTGAGTAGAACTTTCAGGTTCCACGCGATAATGAGTATGTGGAGCAAAGACGTCTTCCAGTTCTTGTTCTGGTGTTGATTGAGGAAGTGCTTTCGCGAAAGCGATATCTAAACCATCATTGATCTCCTGTTTGAACTGCTTATTCCAGTTTTCTATATCACTGCTAGATATCACATTTTCTTCTAACAAAAACTGTTCAAAACGTGATAAAGGGTCGCGCTGTTCCCAGTAATCTAATAGATCTTCTGGAACATATTTTGTGCCGCTGGCCTCTTCGTGTCCTCGCCTTCTAAACGTCTTAAATTCAATCAATACAGGATGCGGATTTTCGCGCATATCATTTAAAATCGTTGAAATCTTTGTGTACACCTCTATAATATTGTTACCATCGATGATGTGAGATTCCATGCCGTAACCCAAAGCACGATCTGCCAGGTTTTCACAGTTGTACTGTTCTGAAGTAGGAGTACTCAGACCGTAACCATTATTTTCTATACAAAAAAGCACAGGCAAACTCCAGACACTAGCAACATTTAATGCCTCATGAAAATCTCCTTCACTCGTGCCTCCTTCACCAGTGAAAACTGTTGTAGCTCTACTGGTATTGTTGAGCTTTTGCGCTAGTGCAATCCCATCTGCAACCCCTAATTGCGGTCCCAAATGCGAGATCATCCCTATAATTTTATACTCTTGTGTACCAAAGTGGAAACTGCGGTCACGACCTTTCGTAAAACCATCTGCTTTTCCCTGCCATTGTGCAAAAAGTTTCCACAAAGGAATGTCACGAGCAGTAAAAACTCCTAAGTTTCTATGCATAGGCATGATATACTCTTCCCTTTGCATTGCAGCAGTTACCCCTATTGATATAGCTTCCTGACCTATACCAGAGAACCATTTAGAAATACGGCCTTGACGCAGGAGAATAAGCATCTTCTCTTCTATCAATCTAGGCAAAAGCATTTTTTTATATAAACCTATCAGCACCTCATTATTTAAGGTGTTTTGGAATAGATTTTTTAAATCTGTAGGGTTTGTATCTGTCATGATTTTATACTGTGCTTCAAATGTAATATAATCTACTAAGCTACTTAAACGATATAGTTAAATACTAGTTGTCATTTACTAACTTTGTATGAACAATTATTTTTCATGAAACAACCTCTTTTAGTATTTTTTTTACTTTTCACATTAACTAGTCATAGTCAGAAAAAAGCAGCAGATTCCATTTCTTTTCAAAAAGAAATCCCGTTTAAATTCACTTCTTTAATATTACCTACAGGTCTTATTACCTATGGTATATTAGGAATTAAAAACGATCCTATAAAAAAATGGGATTTAGATATAAGAACTAGATTAAAACCAGATAGGGCTAAAACCTCTATTGATAACTATACGTTATTCTTACCTATCGCTGCTGTATATGGTTTAAACTTATCAGGGATAGAGGGAAGAAACAATTTACTTGATAGAACTGTGATTTTAGGAACTTCCACTTTGTTTATGTATGCTAGTGTCAACTTAATTAAGAATAACACCAACATAAGAAGACCTAGTGGCAGGTCACAAAGCAGCTTTCCTTCTGGTCACACAGCGATTTCTTTTATGGCAGCAGAGTTTCTTCATCAAGAATACGGTCATGTATCGCCATGGTATAGCATTGCTGGTTATACGGTTGCTGCGACGACAGGTTTTTTGCGTATTTATAATGATAAACACTGGCTTAGTGATGTAGCGGCTGGCGCTGGAATAGGAATTTTATCTGCAAAAATGGCTTACTGGCTGCATCCTTTAATAAAGAACCTTACCTTTAAAAACAGAACTAAAAAGCGGGAATCTAATGTACAGCTAACTGTAGCACCAATTTATACGGGTAGCGAGTTGTTATTAGCAGCTTCCATGAGTTTTTAAATTAAGTATATCTGACCAAGATGATGTTTAGGTAATGATTAAAGAATAAATTGCATCTATTGGATAAAAAATGTTCTAACAATCAACCCTTTTATAATTCTTATAACAGTACAGAAGTTTATTTATAGTTAATTTTCCATTCCAAAATTTGCCGACAATGATTTTAAAAACAGAAATAATACATTTATTACCATGACTAATATCCCAAGTGTAGATCTAGCAGACTTTTTAAGCAAAGACCCTAAGAAAAAAGAGAAATTTATCAATGAGATAGGCGCTGCTTATGAAGGCATAGGTTTTGTAGCTCTAAAAAACCACTTCTTGTCTGACGAACTGGTAGAACAACTCTATACGGAAGTAGAGAAATTCTTTCAACTTCCTAAGGGAACTAAAGCAGGTTACGAACGTCCCGAATTAGGAGGACAGCGTGGTTATGTATCCTTCGGTAAAGAACATGCAAAAGGTAGGAAAGAAGGTGATTTAAAAGAATTTTGGCACTTTGGTCAGGAGGTTGATCCAGATGCCACTTTAGAAGAGGTTTATCCAGACAACGTTGTAGTTAAGGAACTTCCTGAATTCAACAACACTGGAATGCAAGCGTATAAAATGCTAGAAAAAACGGGTATTTACGTATTGAGGGCTTTATCTCTTCATATCGGATTGAAAGAAAATTATTTTGACCACTGGGCTAGTAATGGAAATTCTATATTAAGACCTATTCATTACCCACCTATTACAAGTGAGCCTGATAATGCTGTACGTGCAGGAGCACACGGAGACATCAACCTCATTACCTTATTAATGGGAGCTAGTGCGCCAGGATTACAAGTTCAAAACCGAGCTGGCGAGTGGCTCGATGCGATCGCTCAGGAAGATGAGCTGGTCATCAATGTGGGTGATATGCTACAACGCCACACCAATAACAAACTAAAATCTACTATTCATAGAGTGGTCAATCCGCCTAAGGAATTATGGCACACCAGCCGCTACTCTATTCCTTTTTTCCTGCATCCACGCAGCGATATGAAACTGGACTGTCTCGATGAATGCGTTGATAAAGAACATCCAAAACAGCACGAGGACATTACTGCTGGAGATTTTTTACACCAGCGACTCGTGGAAATAGGTTTGATAAAGGAGTAGTTAAAAAATAAAAAAGAATTGGGTCGACCCAATATGTTATGTACACCCACTAAAATAAAACAATAAAATATTTCTATTTTAGGTTTTTAAAAATGTAAAAGCTTGCTGGTAGTTTTCTAGCAAGTTTTTTTTTGTTCCTATGTAGCTTGAGTATAATAGGAAAGTATGAACTTCAAGCTTACCTAAAAAGCCAGCAATAGCTGCGTTTTGCATACATATGTAATGTGGAATACCTTAAGTATATAAGTCCAAAAAACGAGTTTGCTGTTAGGAATTAATTGATTTGGTCAATTTCATTACAAATACCATGCTGTTAGATTTATCAATATGAAAAGCACGATACTCTATTTATCCGTCATTTGTAAACTGATTTTGTCCTCTTGCTCAAAAAATTACAACTGATTACAACTGATTACCAAATACTAAAAGATATTTCATTTGGCTTTAATGAAAAACAAAAATTAGACCTTTACCTTTTTAAAGAGGCAAAATCTCTTATAAAGAATAATTACACGATGGTATTCGTTCCCGAAAGCGGATATTATGTGAGTGATAAAAGTGAAGAATGAAAAGATATAGAGCCCTATCTGAAAAAGGCTTGAATGTTGTTGCAATGGATTATCGATAAAAAAAGTTATGCTACTGGCTACAAAATATTTGTCCAACGCATTAAACTTAATCAAAGCAAATAATAGCTATTATGATTGAATTTGAGCAATAGCATCATTCCTGGTTTTCTGCTGGCGCACATATTGCTTCAAATGCGGGCGTATCTCAAAACAATTTTGAATATCCCAATCAACTAAATAAACGATGAAGCACGACAGGTATGATCAACTTTTCAGATCCAGTAGATCGATTAGATGTAATGGAGAAGGTTTATTCAGGCAATGAGAATTAATTCGATGATAAAAAGGAAAAATACTATCTACAGAACACGGCGCTTATGAATCAAAAGAGAACATCGCTATTTAGGAGCCATAACTTACTTTGACGAAACAATCTTTAGTAGGTTTATAATACTGTGGAAAGGATAAGCAGACTCCACTACACACTTTTGAAAGATACATTTCATTGTTTTATACCTGTAGAGATGTTGCCATATTTCTACCTAAAGGACAACACGATCCGAATTAAAAGATGCTTATGTTGCTATATTTGTCTTTTTAGATGGTTTTTAAAAATAAAAAACTCCTTAAAAGAAATTGAAATTATTGATGGTAATTTTTAGGACCACGTAATTGTTGTAACTAAAAAAAACATCAGATAGCCATAGAACTTATTTAATAACGGGCTGTTTTTTTTAAATTTAAAAATAAAATTACTAATGACCAACCTTGAAATAATACAAGAAAACAACGATTATATAGTCGTGAACAAAATGGCCGGGCTTATTAGTGAAAAAAGTGCGTATGAAAGCCGCACTGTAGAAGATCAAGTAAATAATCACCTTTTAAAAAATAAACGCAAGCCTTATATTGGGGTTATACATAGATTAGATCGAGTGACAAGTGGGGTACTGGTTTTCGCAAAAAAGAAAAGTGTTCTTGTGGAATTCAATGAGCTGTTTAGTACTAGAAAAGTTCAAAAGACGTATTTGGCAATTGTTCAAAAAAAGCCACTAAAGAGCCGAAAAACTTTGACTAACTTTCTGGTTAAAAACAACCTTGAAAAAAGAGCCGATATAGTACCTATAAAATCCAAAGAATCCCTAGAATGCATCCTTTCTTATCAAGTTATAGGCGAAAACAATTTTGGCTATCTTTTAGAAATAAAACCTAAAACTGGACGATTCCATCAAATAAGAGCTCAGTTAGCACATATGGAACTCCCTATTATAGGTGATGAAAAATATGGTTCTGATCAAGAATACTTCCCTCGATCCATTTGCCTGCATGCTTGGAAATTAACATATCAAGTCACTGGATCTAACGAACTTAAAAGCTACGAAGCTCCTGTACCAAAAAACGATTTTTGGAAGTTTTCAAAAATCTAAAATTTGGGACTAAAATAGAGTTAACCTACTGATTTTCAAGATATATTTTAAAATAACTTCTCTTTTTAAAATTGTATAAATAATCTAAATCCTCATGCCACTTAGAGGTTACAACCACTTCTGTTCCAGTTCTAATAAAATTGCTTCTACCAGGCTTACATATTGCCGAACTTACCAAGGGATACAAATAAACGTTTTGAAATTAAGCTTATAAAATTTGTCAGGCTTTTATCCAATCATAATTAGGAGGCGTTTGTAAGTTGATAAAACTGCTACTTCATCGCTTTCTCGAAATCGAAAAAATCATATTTCTCCTACTTATAGCGATCAGGAACTGTCTTCTAGCAGGTTCGTAATAAAGACTTTAGACAGCTATATCGCATCAGTCAATTCTTAAAAGCGTGCTAATAAAGTTAATAAAATCATGATAGTAGCATACTTCATATCAATTATCCTAGCTTTAGGATTAAATAACAAACAAAATTGAAAAAAATACTAATACAACTAGAATTATTCCTAAAAGGCTCGAGCTTTGACCGAGGAATTAGGATTGGAGTTGGAATTACGGTACCCTTTGCGGTGCTTTATTTTTTAGGTTTTTTTGAATATGCTCCAGCTGTTGTTGTAGGTGCTTTTTTAAATGCGCCAGGCGATATTCCAGGAAGTTTCAAACGTAAGGTCAATGCCATATTAGTCAGTATAGGATTAACGATGCTTATTACAGCGATCATCCTGTTTTCAAAACCTTACCTGCCTCTTTTATTAATGGCACTTGGGGTTATTACATTTGTTGTGTCGTTACTTTCAGTTTATGGGTTTAGAGCGTCATTGGTTTCTTTCTCTGGCTTGTTAGCTATGGTTATAGCATTTGCCATACAGAAAGAAACAGCGCATGAGATTTTGGTTCAGGTTGCGTTAATGGGCGTTGGTGGTCTTTGGTATTTGGTCGTCTCCTTTATTTTTCAAAAACTTGCCCCTATAAAAGAGCAAAACCAACTGTTGTCAGATACACTTCTACTCATCGGTAAGTATCTAAAATTACGAGCCAAATTATTAACACAGAAAACCAAGCGTAACGAACGCCTAAAACAAACCTTTGTTCTTCAACATCAAATCAACGAAAAACACGAAACCTTGCGAGAATCATTGCTTACTGCAAGGAAACGCTCTGGGCGTTCTCGATACGAAGAAAAACAATTATTGATATTGCTTTCCTCTATCAATATCTTCGAATTAATAGAGGCCAAGCATTTGGATTATGATACGATAGATGACATTTTTGGCAATCGCAAAGAATTTCTAAAAGCCTCCCAAAATTTAAATAAAATTATGGGCAACCATCTCATACGCTTGTCCGAATTGTTGATTCAAAATGATAAAATACCAGATAGAGATATTCTATTAGACGCGCTATCAAAAACCTACGAATCCATCACAAATTACATAGATACCGTGCAGTTACCAGAGGCGCGTGAAGGTGCTTTGGTATTAAAGAATCTATACGATTATCAAGAACAAATACTGGAAGAAATTAGAACGATTAGACGGATAATGGCAAATGTGCAAGAGGCGTCTAAAGTTTCCTTAAAAAGGGAAGATTCAAGTCAATTTTTAACACTTCAGGAATACCGGCTGAATGTATTAATTCAAAACTTCAGCCTGAAAGCCATGATGTTTAGGCATTCCTTACGTCTTGCCATTGCGATTGTATTTGCTTATTTATTAGGCTTTATTTTAGACATCCAAAACACCTATTGGATTTTGCTTACCATTATTGTTATTATGCGACCTAGCTATGGACTTACTAAAGAACGCTCCAAAGATCGCATCATAGGCACACTAATTGGCGCTGCTGTTGCCGTTGGTATAGTCCTGATTACACAAAATGCAGTGATCTATGCGGCGCTGGCAATTGTCTCGTTGATATTAGCATTTGCACTGATACAACAAAATTATAAATCAGCTGCTGCGCTCATTACGATCAGTATTATTTTTGTGTATTCCTTTATCAATCCTGATGCCTTTGAAGTGATTCAATATCGTGTTATCGATACAATTATAGGCTCTACCATCGCTGTGGTTGCTAACTATTTACTGTTGCCCAGTTGGGAAGCTGATAACCTAAAGCAAGTGCTTCTCAACGCTTTAAAAATGAACAAAACCTATGTTTTAGCAACACAAGAGTTGTATCAAGATCCTTCCTTGAATCAACTCTCCTATAATGTAGCAAGGAAAGAAGCTTTTCTTGCCATCAGTAATTTAAATGCAGCTTTCCAGCGACTTACCCAAGATCCAAAATCAAAACAGAGAAAATTTCAACTGATTTATGAAATTGTAACACTGAACCAAACTATGATTTCTGCCATTGCATCCATTGGTAATTTTATTAGTAACCATAAGACCACTCCTGCTTCTATAGAATTTAATGTACTCATCAAAAAAATTTCAGATACCCTACAGATATCATTCGATAGTTTAGAACATGTTCAAATGAACAAAAAAATGAACAAAGAAACCGCTGAAGATGCACAAGAGAAATTAATGGACAAATACCAGCAATTATCAAATTTGCGGGATGAAAATATCGATCAAGGGAACACCGAATTAGATACCGAAACGCTTCATGCGCTTCAGGAGGCCTATTTAATTGCTAATCATATGGCATGGTTAAAATCACTTTCAGAAAATTTAAAGAAAGCAACTGAACGCTATAGTCACTCTATTGTTGATGGATCGTGCGACTGATCAGCTTTTATAAAAACCTAAAAGCATGCCGCTGCCATTTATAGAACCCAATCTCTTATTTTTAATTGGAAGATAATTAGCCCTTCTTAAGGTATCTATGCATGCTGCCCTTCATTTATGAAAAAAAAAGAGCTTTTGATAAGTGCAAAGAACCACATACCCTGTATAGTTTTCAGAGGTGTTCTATTAAGAATTTACATAATTGCTCACAGATACCGCTGTTTGCTGTACCAGTATCCTGAAAACTTAAGTTTGAAGGAAACTCCTGTTTTAGATAATCAATTGAGTTAGATTACAATAGTAGGTAGTAACATGAAAAGGAGTATAATTAGGACTTATCTCATCTTAACTCTAGTATATTGCATACATAAACCATAATTATGAAATTGAACTTGTTGTCTTGTGATGCTCAAAGACCTGATAAAAAAGCTATAGCTAAATGTATTGCAGAGGTTTCCTCTAACATGAACGACTCCTTGTCTAACGAACTTACAGATATACTTTTAGAAGGAGATGCTGTAGATATTATGGTAGATGATAAAAATTCTGGATCTGCTTTAAGAGCGTTAAGGAAATTAGAAATTGACTATGAAATTATAGAGTGAACCCAATCAAAGTTTAAAGCTGTCAGTGTAGCGTTTATGTTCATCTTATCATCTTTGAATAATAAAGCCTTTGGTATTGATACAAGTTTTATTAGCCTGATCAATAAGGAACCACAGCAGCTTAACGTTGTTTAAAAACAGAACCTTTAGCGGTTTCCAATTCCTAAAACTAGGATAGGTATAAACACCATTTTATTAAAATTAAAAGTGATTTTTTTTGTCTCGCTTTCGCGAAAGCGGAAGAACAGCAATCTCTACGCTTCTATTTCAAATGACTCAATACAAAATCTATTGTAGGATTTGTGTTCAGTTGTTGATCAAAACTTATCGCATTATGTCTTGCTGGTACAACAAGATTTAAAGACTTCATCTTTTCAATAATCGGATTATATTCTAGCGAGCATTTTCCTAAGAGCATGTTATCCATAATGCCATTTTTTTTATAGATGTCATAGACTTTCTTAAGACCAGAAAGGTAGACCGCATCTTTTGTAAAACCGCCACCGCGATGGATGCGCAAAGTAATGTTAAAAGCACGTTCCCTATCGAGTTTGTATTGGTTGTGAATCAAGTCAAAGGTATCTGCAAAAGAATAGCCTTTGATTAAGGAATCTGTTGCGATGACACGATAAGCGAGCTCTTTTAATCTTGTTAAGGTGAGATTACCGCTCATATATTCTGACATAACGGCAAGTCCTTCTTGAGTCTCCACATTATTAGGGAATCCATTTCCGAAAATATGTAACGGTTGTTCTATGGCGTTAAAGGTAGTTACTAAGTGCACCCCTATTTCGTGATGTGCCAGTACGTTTAACTCATGTTGGGAATACTTATGTCCTTTCTTTAAAATAAGCGTTCTATCCCTATTAGAAACCATTGCGGCAGCACTCATCGCACTACTTGTTTTGATCGTAAAGTCAAAATCGTATAACTCGCGGTATTTCCAAAAAAAGGCTTCGGCTTCATGAGTGCTGAGTACCTCGTCGTATATAGACGTGATAACCTTTTCTTCCTTAAAATTAAGTATAAACTTAGCATTCTCTACCATCTTTTCTGTAGGAGTTCCAAAAAAGCGCAAACTGTTGTAGTAAAACTTACTATTGGGTTCTTTTATAGTTTCTATACATTGAACCAGGCCGCTATACGTGTAAATAATATCTTTGTACAACGACCTTATATCTTCATCTTCAATACGTTCTAGCCGCTGACTAAAAAACATGCGATGTAATTTATAAGGCTTGAAGTTAAGCTGTCGGTACTTGAAATTGGGCTCGTATGTATATTTAGATTTAAAAAATTCTTTACGTTCTTGTGCGATATTCAACGGATTGATATACGCTAGAAGTTCTAGATTCTTTACAATCCTATGAATATTTGCATCTATATCCAGTACATCTTGATACTTATGTAAGTCTATATTTCTATGTTTATTCAACATGGTGTCTGTCATAAAATCGGTGCGCGTGCGCTTTGATATAATACTTAAAAAGATCTTGAACCGATTTGACGACTTCTGGAAATATTCTTCCAGTAGTCTCATCACAATAGATTTTTGAAATCTCCGTAGCAAGAACTAAAGTGTTTAACGAATTTGCGGTAATGTACTTTAAGAAATATCCGTTTCCTTGAAAAACATCATTAATGGTGCAGGTTACTTTCTGGTCTATAGGTAACGGCATGTCGTCTAATATATGTTGCCATTGTGTAATTATGCTGCGGTATTTATCTTGATCTATCTGGCTGGTTCCTATATTAAATACAGGTACTTCTCTATCCCAGCGTTTCCAGTTATAAGAATGCATATCATAAAACACAGTACTCCCGAACATTTCTTCCAACTTTACTAAAAGTGTTAAGACCACTTTGTAGAAGTTTTCATGCTTTTGCAATGCGCGATCTTTCTTTTCTTTGCTCAATGGTTTTTTCCAGAGTGTTTTCCCCCATGCCGTTTCATAAATCGCAGTTTCTGGAGCTCTGTTCAAATCGTATTCAAACCTACTATCGTGGGCAATTAAAGTAATGGGCAGTCCAGAAATCATCTGACCTGTATGGGCATCTTCTTCATACCAACGCTCGTGTTTTGTATGCCAGCAATTCTTCCATAGATCTTTTGAAAAATGATGCCCATTATGCACTGCAGCACACACATAAGGGACGTAATCGTCAATTTTAATAGAGAATGAATAATCTTCCAGCACAGCGTGAAAGGTTTCCTCTCTTTCTATGCGTTGTATAATTTCAAGAAGAGATAATTTAAGCATCTATAATGGTGCTTTTTAGTTTGTTGCGCCTTTCTAAGGCTTTGATCCTACCCTCTACTTCCTCCTCAAAGAAATCCACTACCTTTTCTTGTACTTTTGTTTTTGAAGTGCGATTGATCTGAGTGATTCCACCTGGAGACATGACGTTCACTTCTACTAACATGCCACTAATAACATCTATACCTACAAAATACAAACCGTCTTTAACCAGTTTAGGCCCTATTTTTTTACATAGATTTTTTTCTGCAGGAGTGAGTGAATGTTTTTTGAAAGTACCTCCAGCACTTATATTAGAACGATGGTCTTCATTACCAGGAACCCGCTGTATGGCACCTATAGGTTTGCCATTTAATAATAAAATGCGTGCATCTCCTTTTTCAGCTCCTTCTATATAATCTTGTAGAATAACATAGTTTGTAGAACCATCCTTATTATCGATGTAAAAATCTAGCAATGAATTGACATTTCCCATGGCTGTTTTTTCTATCATGATCACACCGCTGCCGCCAAAACCGTTTAATGGCTTCATTATCATCTTTTCCTTGGGATTTTCTTTGATCACCGTTTTTAAGTATTCTTTGTTTTTAGAAACATGAGTTACCGGAATAATCTCGTTATTAGGATCATCAAAACAGGCGGTATAGAGTTTATTATTTGCTTCTCGCAATCCTTCTATATCGTTAACTATAAAAACATCATCTTTAACAGAGTCTAGAAAATTTAAAGCAATTGGATCCAATGGCGGGTTTGCCCTCATCATAATAACGTCAAAACCTGCAAGAGGTAACATTTTTTCCTTAAGCTCTGCATTTTTATAGAAAGATTTCATTTGTGCGGGTACCTTATCCTTTTTCATGATCACCTTAGAAAAGGCATAAGCGATGCTATTTCTTATAGTAAGGTTTGCGGGTGCTGCTATGGCTACTTTGTGACCACGCTTTACACATTCATGTATTAGTGTAAGCGTAGAGTCTTTCTCCGGGATTATTTCTTCCCAAGGATACATGATAAAACAAACATTCATGGCTTCAATTTTTAAATTGATTTAAAACGCAAAATAAGAAGATTTTTTAAAGAACAGCCTTAAGTTTTTATATTAATTATCAAGGAATTCGAGGAACAGTTTTAGCTTTCGCGAATGCGGAACACTTCAAGTTACATTTCCAACGTATGCATAAAAAATATCAACAACTTCTTAAGCCGGAGAGATTATTATTTTAAATGTTTGCCAATCGGTATGCATCCAGACCCTATTTATCTTTTGAAAGACAGTAATGGTCCTTATGGTCTTATTTTATGTACGGGGACCTGCGGCGGTATAACCAGTTCCTGAATCTGTGTCAGGAATACTACTGCGCCTATGATATAGTTAGATAGCTTAGTAAGTATCACAGGATCGTGTATTCCAAAGTTATCACCTGAACTGGCAACAGACTGTCCTATGGTATCAAAGTATAAGGTCTGACTAACGACATAAATGTGCAAACATCTTGTACTAACAACTGTTCTAGAACGTTAAGATGCTCTGGAATAGGAACTGCTATGACAGATCATTGAGAAAGTTGTGTGGCAGGTAATTTTAATACACAATAAACGCCACTAGAAATTCCAGAGTTGCTATCCACTACAGCTACTGAATTTGGAGGTGCCGTGCTTATTATGACTAGAGATGTTGCAGCAAACCTTAGAAATGATTCTATTAAAAGGAGTTACTTGCCCATCAAGCTAAACATTTATAAAGCAAACAAAAACTTTTGAACCAAAGAAAACGATTTCAATACTCACATAGTTGAGCATTGCTATCCATTATCTATAAGTTAATTAAGAAGTTACTTCATCGATATGATCGTCCCAGTCTTTCACCTTAGGCTTACCAAATTTACCGAGACTTTTTGCTACTACAGAGGCAACCGTAGCATCACCGGTAACATTTACTGTAGTGCGCAGCATATCCAACGGTCTATCGACAGCAAATATTAATGCGAGCGCAACTGGCAACAACTCGCTAGGGAAATCTATAGATTCTAAAACAATGACTAACATAACCATTCCAGCACCGGGAACTGCAGCGCTTCCTATAGAAGCTAATAAAGCAGTTAATACAATAGTGAGCTGTGCTCCTAACGTGAGGTCTATTCCTAAGGCCTGGCACACAAAAACAGCCGCAACCGCTTGGTAAAGACTGGTTCCATCCATATTGATAGTCGCTCCTACTGGAAGTACAAAACTGGAGACCTCTTTTTCAACACCCAAATGTTCTTCCACGCGCTCCATAGTTACCGGCAAAGTAGCGGCACTTGAACTGGTTGAAAAGGCTAAGAGTTGGGCTGGCGCAATTTGTTGTAAAAACCAAAACGGTGATTTTTTTACATAAACTGAAAAAATGATACAATACACCACTATCATCAGGAATAATCCAGCAACAACCGTCATCGCATAGTACAATAAAGCAAGGAGCACTTCTGGATCATCTGAAGTTACAACTACGGTAGCTAACAAAGCAAATACCGCAAACGGGGCAGATAACATGATAAGATCAACCATTTTAAGCACCACGTCATTTAAACTATCAAAGAATTTTTTTAATGGTTTTGCTTTCTTTTCCCCCACTAAAAGCATGGAAAGACCTAAGAAGATAGCAAAGAAAATAACCTGCAACATAAGGCTGTTGTTAGACATCGCTTCTACCGCATTATCAGGTACCATATCTACGAGTGCTTGAAGTGGTCCAGCATCTTTTTGTGCTGCTGCAGTAGCAAGTTTTCCTTGAATATCTGAATTGCTCTCATAAGTCGCACTTAAATTAGCAATGGTTTCTTCTGAAATTCCTTCCCCAGGTTTAAAAACGTTTACTAATACCAGACCGATAGTAATCGCAATTACAGTTGTTGCAATGTAGATCACGATGGTACGCAATCCCATATTGCGAAATTTTGCAATGTCCTTAAGATCTGAAATTCCTTTGATAAGAGATGCAAGAATCAAGGGAACTGCAATCAATTTTAAAAGATTGACAAAAATATTCCCAAATGGCTCGATCCAATCTCCTACAAAGTCTTTGCCCCATTCCATTTGAGTCATTGCAAATCCAAAAAGGATTCCCGAAACCATTCCTATTAATATTTGCCAATGTAATGCTAATTTCTTCATGTAAATCTGTCTTCTTTTGACCTAAGAGTGGTAATATAAGTAATCTTTTTGTGGTGGTATGGCTTTCTATTTTCAAAAATAAAATGGAAGTCCTTCTCCACTTAATTCTGTATCAAATAAGAAACTTACCTCATATATGGTAACCACTTGACTATCTGTTTTCTGAAAAGAATTACGGACAAACAGACTGCAAAATAAATGATGTCATACGTAATGCAGTAGGACGTCATTCCAGAGTAACTATGTGTAGCATAATAATCTCTATTTTCATGTGATACATCACTTTTAAACTTCATAAAAAGCCAATGTATAAATCAGGTACTGCCTCTATAATTTTAGAGATTCCTACAATAAACAATACGATTTCATAAATCTGATCTGATATTATGATTGCTGAATCGAACCCTTAGAAGTCAAAACCTTTATCTGATTTGAATCTTGAAATAAGCTTGTCTAAAAAGACAAGATACATAAAACAAACAGCGCTAGGAACTGATAAATTTGACTCTATAAAGAACAACATCTTCACCTTAGATTCTAGATAGAATAAAGGAGCCAGAAGACATGGAAGTACTACTACTTTACCTCCTTAAATTAGTGCGCGCCGTGTCACACTTTTATAAACAAGTTGGAACGAATACTTTACCGTCGTTTACATTTTTGACGTACGCGCTCTTAAAAAATGATCGGCTAGAACGAGTGCTGCCATAGCTTCGACAATCACTACAGCCCTAGGAACCACACATGGATCGTGTCTTCCTTTTCCTTGCATTTCTACCAGCTCGCCTTTAGCATTTATAGTTTCTTGAGATTGCATGATAGTAGCCACCGGTTTAAAAGCCACTCTAAAATAGATATCCATACCATTAGAAATCCCTCCTTGAATGCCACCACTTAAATTGGTTTTTGTAGTCCCATCTGTCTGGTATAAATCATTATGTTCACTTCCTTTGAGTTGAGTGCCCGAAAAACCACTTCCGTATTCAAAACCTTTTACGGCGTTTATGGAGAGCATTGCTTTTCCTAAATCTGCATGGAGTTTATCAAACACGGGTTCTCCCAATCCCGGTGGTAATCCTTGTATAACGCAAGATATAGTTCCTCCTATGGTGTCCCCTTCTTTTCTTGTTTGAAGGATTTTTTGTTCCATTGCTTTCGCAAAAGCGATATCAGGACAACGCACCATATTATTTTCAATCTCTGAGAAATCGAGTTCTTGGTAAGGTTTATCTATAAAAAGGTTGCCCACACTGCTTGTATAAGCCGTTACTTTTATTTGAGAAAGAAACTGCTTTGCAATAGCTCCTGCTACTACTCTACTGGCCGTTTCACGCGCACTACTGCGTCCACCACCTCGGTAATCGCGATGGCCGTATTTATCATCGTAGACTTTATCTGCATGACTAGGTCTGTATGTTTCTTTTATATGCGAATAGTCATTAGATTTTTGATTTTCATTAACGATTTGGAAACCTATAGGAGTTCCGGTCGTTTTTCCTTCAAAAATTCCAGAATAAAACTGTACGGTATCACTTTCTTTGCGCTGCGTAACAATTTTACTTTGTCCTGGCTTGCGTCTATCCAGATCAACTTGTACTGCACTTAGATTTATTTCTATTCCTGCTGGACATCCATCAATAACGCCACCTATAGCTGTGCCATGAGATTCTCCATAAGTTGTAACGGTAAATTGCTTACCAAAGGTATTTCCTGCCATAGCAACAAATATAGTATATGGATCCCATTTGCCTTGTTTTGAGCTATAGATTTTACTAATAAACATGTTTTATCTTATATCCTATAAATACCGTTGTGGAGCGATTGCACAACCAAACCAGCAGTCCTTACTGCACTAAATACCAACTACTATGAGCAGCCCTTATTGGGTATCGTAAAAACCTCCCAAAGTCTAAAGGATTTCTAAATAGGACTCCAACCTACCCAAACTTGTTAACAGGAACAACGATATACAACAGCAATAAAAAAAGCCGATTACTTTGCAATGTGATAGGCAAATTGATAGTATCTGTATAAATCAATCATTTACAGGAATACAATGATTCAAATTAGTTTAAATTCTAATATATTTGAGATCTAATAAAAACAGCCATGATAAAAAAATTAGCCTTTGCCATTTGCCTTATTTCCATAATTTCCTGTGATCCTAGCGATGATGATGGTAATAATGTCACTAACAACGACTTTAGTTACTTGCCTCTTAGCGTAAATAACAGCTGGGATTATGAAATAAAAATTGGCGCAGATTCCTCTACAGAAAGCTTAACCGTTTCTTCTGTATCTGGAAATGAGTACACCTTAACAGCAAATCCAAATCCACCATCTGGTATCATGACGGGTATTTTAAGCAGTGGTACCTTAAAAGCAGCATCTGGAAAATTGATAGGTAACGGCACCGTTAATTTTGGATTCCAAGGATTGGACAACCTCAACTTAGTTATTACTGATGGAGTTATGTATGATCAAAATGCAAATTCAGGTACAGAACTGTACACCACTAGTGGTACGACAACCCAGACAGTACAGGCGTATGACCTAGATATAAATTACGAAGTAACCACGGTACAAAAGGCTAACATAGCCCAAATGAGCGTAAATGGTACTGATTATACAGACGTGATCCATTCACAACTTGTCATCAATGCTTCTATTGGAACTGTTATTATAGTACCAATTACTTTGCTCAGTGCACAAGACGTTATCGTTATTGATAACTACTGGTCAAAAGACATAGGACTGATAAAATCTGATAGTCAGTTGGACTATACGCTAGAAGACCTTTCTCTTTTAGGAGCAGTACTTCCTGTTCCTCAAAGTGCTAGTATTCTAACAGAACAAGATCTGACTGCTTATACACTCAACTAAAAAATAAGAGTTCCTACCTGTAAAGCTTCCTTTTGATAAGGAAGCTTTTTTTTGTCTTGATTTAATTAAGAATGAATCAATATCATCATGGCTTTTCTACAGCATCGAGAAGCAAGGCCAATTCCTTTATTTGATCTGCACCAGTGGTTCGTTCACCCTAGCATAAATAAAAAGAGTAATCCAAATTAAGATCCTTAAAACCATAATTATTCATAGAAAAAAGCACGGATTCTTTTCATTCAAATTTTGTGTCAAGCCATATAATAGAGGCTTTTTTTTTAATCAAAGCCTTACTAGAACATCTTGTTTTACATCTGTGGCAGTTTAAAATGAACAGCTTATAAATTTGCTCCTTGAAATGTCAGGAACTGTTAGCTATACTACTTAATCTCTTCAATCACACTTCCACAAGTGAGCATCGCGTCGCCGTAATACGGATTTTTAATTTCCTTTTCTATACTCAGCCAAACAGCGCCTTTGTTGTTATTTGCCATGGGGCATTTTTGAACATAGAGCATAGGATAAGCACCTTGAATATTCATCGCAATCGGAATTATATATTCATTGAGAATAACAAAATATGCGCGTTGATCTTCCAAATCATCATTATCTAAAATAGCACTGAGCAGGCCCCTACTTTTTTTTATATGTGATTGTTCCATGTTTCCTAGACTTTTTATATCAATAGATTTTAATGACTTTGATGTCGCTTTCGCGAAAGCAGAAACCTGTTTTGCATCACTGGCAACAAGGGCATCTTTCATTTGTAAATAAGCTTTCAAAACAGTTGGGAATTCCTTTTGAAAATTGGCGGTAAACTCCATTCTCATTTCTAATATGGGTGCAGCTGTTTCAGTTTCTTTATCCCTATTCATCATTGATTTCTTACCTTGTAACTGCGCTGCAGCGTCTACTGTAAATGTACCATTAGTCACTATTTCATCTCCCTTTTGTAAACCAGAGGTGATCGCATAGTGGTCTCCATTGCGCATCCCAATAGTAACTTCTCGCATTTTAAAAACAGATTCATTTGGATGTGTTTTTATATACACTAGAGAGCGATCACCTGTCCATAGTAGAGCACTCGCAGGAATACGCAACGATTCAACTTCCATTGGATCGGCAGCATTTATTTTTCCTGTAACAAACATTCCCGGCTTGAACAAGTCGTCTTTGTTTTGGAGCGTTGCGCGCAACGTTACTGTTCTTGTTGCATTATCTAAAATGGGGTCTATAAAAGAGAGCGTCGCTTCAAAGGTTGAAGCAGGATATGCGCTGGAAGTGATCTTGATGTTCTGGCCTATCTTAAACTGTGAAATTTGGTTTTCATAGGCATCAAATGCTGCCCAAACGGTATTGAGATTACTAATTTTTAAAATAGGCTGTCCTTGCTTTACATAATCACCTTTAGCAGCTAGTACTTTTACCACAGTTCCTGAAACCGTAGCATATATGGGAAAGTTCTCTCTCACTTTTCCAGTGGACTCGATGCTATTGATCTGGGGTTCTGAAAACTTCCAATTCTTTAATTTATTGCGAACGGCGGTATACAATTCAGGTTGCGATTTTTTTATAGAAGCTGCTGTAATTAATTCTTGTTGCGCTGCTACCAGTTGAGGCGCATAGATAGTAGCTAGCAACTGACCGCGGTTCACTTGCTGCCCCATATAACTTATATTCAATTGTTCTAAACGCCCCTCAAAATAACTGGCTTGAACAGCGTTATTTTCTTCGTTTGTTACAATCGTTCCAGAGAGAGAAATCATTCCATCTTCATCAGATGCTCCACCACTACCGACTATACTTGTTTGAATATTAGCCAATGCCATTGCATTTTCGGTCATTTTTATCTCGTTTGGAGCAAGACCTTCTGCACCAGATTCGGCTGGAATTAAATCCATACCGCAAATAGGGCAATCACCAGCTTCTGTTTGCCTAATTTGTGGATGCATGGAACAGGTCCAAATTTGGTTGCCAGAAACTTCCGAATGATTGTGAGGGTCCGATAGTTCTTTATTGGAAGTGCTAAAACTATTTCCGAACCATACATAACCACCCATTAATCCTATGAGAACTGCAATACCGATGTATATGATGTTCTTTTTCATAAAGGTCTGTTTTATTCGTGTGTATGCCCATTTGCGGTATGGTCTTCATTTTTAATAAGTGTCATTCCGCAAGCGCTACAGGTACCTTCCTTATCGCTACCACTATCTTTACAATGCATGGGACACACATAAGCAGACGTATATTCTTTTCCTTGTTTTTGAGTGGTCTCTGTTTTTGTTGCGGCTTTAGTGTCTTTACAAGAAGACAAGGATGCGGAGGCAATAAGTGCCATTGCTACTAAAATTGATTTTAAATTGTTCATTGTTTTGTGTTTATGGAGTTATTAAATAATTAACTACCGCGCTCTGCAAATAGTATGTTGTTACAGCACTGATTTGATTGATTTGAAACTTTAATTGCAGTTCTTGAATATCCAGTATATCTTTAAAATCAATAGTGCCCGTTTCATAATTTTTGATCAAAATTTCTTCAGCATGATTTGCCTGTTCTAGGTTCTTATCTTGGGTGAAGTATTTAATTCTGGCCTGATTGCGTTGTGATAGTGCTTTTGCAAAAGCAGATTCTAACACATTCAACCGATTTTCTTTTTGAGCTGATACTTCCAACTGTCTTAACTCATTTTGCTTGCTTTTTGAATCGTATTGTTTATTAAAAATAGGAATGGAAACTGAAACCATGGGCATAAAGATATCTTTTCCGTTATCGCTAAAATTCAAATCAGGACGCTCAGAAACGGGCACATAATCCAGCCCAAAACCTATCATAGGATTTTTTTTCGCTTGATTCAACAGTTCTGATTGGGCTATGGATTCATAAAGTTTATCGTACTTAAGCAATTCTGGATGAATGCTTACTATATGGGCTGCATACTCTATATCTTCCTGAGGTACTAGGAGTTCCTCAAGAACTGTCAACTGGATAGATCCTTCTCTATTAAGAAGCTTATTAAAAGCGATTTGTTCTCCTGAATAGGCTTCTTCCAGCACTTCTTTTTGTTGTTGTAGCTCATTCTGTCTGATCTGTAATCGCAATACATCTACTGCAGATGCTTTTCCCACCTCAATAGAAGTAAGTGCTAGACGTTCATAGGTTTGTAAAAGTTGAATGTTTTGATCTAAAACTCTTTGTTGTGCTTTACTTTCATACAACCTGTAATAGGATTGAGCAACAGCAAGTGCTAACTGACGCTGTGCAATGACAATTTCCACATATTCTGCGGCTGCGATAGAACCCGCATAATTTTCTCTAGCGGTAATGGTACCGAACCACGGCAACATCTGTCTCGCCGAAAACCTAGCACGCTGTGCACCTGTTCTCGTTTCTGGCTCACTCACAAAATAACCTGCGCTAAATTCTGTATTAGGAATCCAGTCGGCTTCATTTACTTTCTCTTCAGCTATGTCATGCCTGAGGTTATAGGCTTGAATCTCGGGACTGTTTTTTTGTGCCTCTTGGATGAAGGATTGTAATTGTTGTGCCTGCGTAAAAAGACTCCAGAGGCAAGTTACAAGAAACAAGAGGTGCTGATTGTTTAGGTTTTTCATCATGTTAGCTTTTTAGTCTTGATTCCTAATTCTTGATTCTTGTTTTGCTTCCGCGAAAGCAAAAATTCTTCCTTCCAACTATACAAAACAGGGACAATAAAGTAAGAAGTAATGTCTATCACCATCCCTCCAAAAATGGGAATCGCCATAGGGATCATAATATCACTTCCTTTTCCTGTAGCCGTCAATACGGGAAGTAATGCGAGAATTGTAGTTGCTGTAGTCATTAAACAAGGACGAATGCGTTTTTCAGCTGCTTTTTGAGCTGAAAGCCGAATGCTTTTTAGGTCTGATGGCTGGTCACGTGCAAAGGTTTGCTTTAAGTAGGTTGCCATTACCACACCGTCATCGGTAGCAATTCCAAACAATGCGATAAACCCCACCCAAACGGCCACACTTAAATTAATGGTTTTCATATTAAATAGGTCGCGCATATTCTCTCCCAAAAAACTAAAGTTGAAAAACCAATCTTGACCATACAACCATATCATGATAAAACCACCGGCAAAAGCCACTGTGATTCCTGTAAACACCATCAGCGAGGTTGCAACAGATTTAAACTGGAAGTATAAAATCAAGAAAATAATTATCAAAGCAAGCGGTACCACGACAGAAAGTGTTTTTTCTGCTCTTAGCTGATTCTCATAGGTTCCTGTAAATTGGTAACTGATTCCTTTAGGAACGATCAACGCGCCGGCAGCTATTTTTTGCTTTATCAATGCTTGCGCACTTTCTACCACATCTACCTCGGCAAAACCATCTAATTTATCAAACAACACATACCCTATCAAAAATGTATCTTCACTTTTAATCACTTGCGGGCCTTGCTCGTAACCGATGTCTACCAACTCGCCTAAAGGAACAGGATTGCCATTTGAAACCGGAACATAAATCTTTTTAAGGTCGTCTGGATTGCTGCGCAACTCTCGAGGATAACGCACACGTACTCCATAACGCTCGCGGCCTTCTACGGTTTGTGTCAATGGCATTCCTCCTATTGCCACTTGTAAAACTTGTTGAACATCCATGACAGAAATACCGTATCTCGCTAGTTGTTCCCGTTTGATATCAATTAATAAATAGGGTTTTCCTACAATACGGTCTGCAAAAACGGCCTGCTCTTTTACGCCTTCAGATTGTTTTAAGATGTCTTCTAGTTGTATGCCAAAAGCTTCTATGGTTTTTAAATTTGGCCCTTTTACCTTAATTCCCATAGGTGCTCGCATACCTGTTTGTAGCATGATCAGACGCGTTTCAATAGGTTGTAGTTTTGGCGCTGAAGTCACGCCTGGCAGCTTCGTCACTTTTACAATTTCATTCCATATATCGTCTGGATTTTGAATCTCAGGTCTCCAATTGCGATAATACTCACCATCTTCATCTTCAACTAGATGTTTGCTATGGATATTAAATGGGTCTCTTAATTTTAATGCTTCGTATGCTGAACTTTCATTATCTCTATCCGTATTGGGATTGATAACAAGGTGGTCGTCTTTTGTCATAAAAAGTCCATTTTCATCCACCTTATAGCGCTGTCGTTTGCCATTTTCATTACGCATATATTCAGATTTGTACTGAATCATATTTTCATACATTGATAAGGGTGCTGGATCCAGCGCGCTCTCTGTTCTGCCAGATTTACCTACCACCGTTTCTATCTCAGGAATGGTAGCCACTGCCATATCGAGTTGTTGCAATACGCGTTTATTTTCTTCTGCGCCAGCGTGTGGCAATGATGTAGGCATTAGCAAGAAGGAACCTTCGTTAAGCGAGGGCATAAATTCCTTTCCTGTATGATTCATTATCCATACACCAGAGATAAGAACTGTGGCTGGAATGATAAGAAACAGCAACTTATTTGCTAACGCCCATCTTAAAATCTGGCCGTAATACTTCCTAAACACAGAGAATATTCCTAAAATTCCAAAACAAATGATGGAGACAAAAATGAGATTTATGAGAATGCTTCTGTCAAAACCCAAAGGCCTCCAGTAGTTTGCCAGTAGGATCACAATAGCCGTTGCTGCTGTGATGATGTTTATAAGGTTGGCACGCTTTCGCGAAAGCGTATTCCTTAAACTTAATGTTGACGTACTGCCAAAAGCAATTAGAATCAATCCCAACCAGTATCCATAAAATAGGGCGATCACGCCTACTGCTATTAGGGAAGCATTCAGTACATATTTGAACGGGATTTTAATGTTCTTCTTTTTAAATACATATGCCGCTATAGGCGGAATTATAAATAAGGCGATGATTAAAGATGCCGAAAGTGCCATTGTTTTTGTAAAGGCCAGTGGTCTAAATAATTTCCCTTCGGCGCCTATCATGGTGAAGACCGGTACAAAACTGATGATTGTTGTAAGAACGGCTGTTAAAATGGCTCCTGAAACTTCAGCAGTAGCGTTATAGATGATTTCATTTGTGGTGTATTCTTCTCCGCTTTCGCGAAAGCGTAACTTCTTATCATCCATATGCCGAATCATATTTTCGGCTAGAATAACACCTACGTCCACCATGGTACCAATGGCGATGGCGATCCCTGAAAGTGCCACAATATTAGCTTCTACGTCAAAGAGTTTCATCGCTATAAAAACCATAAGGACCGCTACTGGCAATAGTCCAGAAATAAGGATGGAAGCTCTTAAATTGAAGAGCATGATGATGATAACTAATATGGTAATTAAAATTTCTAAGGTCAGTGCCTCGCTTAGGGTATCTAGTGTTTCTTCAATAAGCTCGGTACGGTCATAAAAGGGAACTACGGTAAGTTGAGAAGTGCGACCGTCTGCCAGTATTTTTGATGGCAAACCACTTTTGAGCTCTTCAATTTTTGCTTTTACATTATGGATGACTTCCATAGGATTTGCACCGTATCGAGCCACGACCACACCACCTACCACTTCAGCACCTTCTTTATCTAGAATTCCTCTTCTTGCTGCTGGTCCCAGCGTTACCGTTGCCACATCCTTAATGCGTAGAGCGGTAAAATCTTGTGAAGAAACCACCGCATTTTCTATATCGGCTATAGACTTTATGTAGCCTAAACCACGCACTAGATATTCGGCTTGATTTATTTCTAAGGTTTGTGCACCTATATCCTTATTGCTTTCTTTTACAGCGCTCACGATATGGTCAAGGCCAATTTTATACTGATGCATTTTTTCAGGATGGACATCTACTTGATATTCTTGTACATAACCACCTATAGAGGCCACTTCTGAAACACCACTAGCGGCAGAAAGCCCATATTTTACATAGTAATCTTGAATGCTGCGCAGTTCTTGTAAATCCCATCCACCGGTTACATTTCCTTTTATATCACGGCCTTCTAATGTGTACCAATATATCTGACCCAAACCAGTGGCATCTGGTCCTAAGGAAGGGTTGGTGCCGTCTGGCAACAAGTTAGTTGGTAATGAATTAAGCTTCTCTAATATCCGACTGCGCGACCAATAGAATTCTATATCTTCTTCAAAAATGATATAGATACTGGAAAAGCCAAACATAGAAGAACTGCGAATTGTTTTTACGCCAGGAATTCCCAGTAAGGAAGTCGTTAAAGGATAGGTGATTTGGTCTTCAATATCTTGTGGTGAACGACCTTGCCATTTGGTAAAAACGATTTGTTGGTTTTCGCCTATATCAGGAATGGCATCTACTGCGACAGGATCAGAAGGTAAAAAACCCGTGTTCCACCCAAAAGGTGCGTTTACAATGCCCCAGCCCACAAATAGAGCGAGCATCAATACAGCAATGAGCTTATTTTCTATAAGATATTTGATTGCTTTATTAAGCATATAATGTGATAATTAAACAGTTAGAAACCGATTTGAATTCTGGAATACAGAAAAACAAATACAACAAAGCCTGCCCTAAACGATATCTATCGAAGGGCTTCTTTACTACTGATTAAAAATCAAATAAGAAAGGACTGGTGCCATACCTGGACGTCCCGTTTCACAAAGGGCGGCACATGGTCGAAAAAAGCAACTTCCTTAGAAGTGGTTCCTTCCAACCTATTTATATAGGAATAAGTAAATGAAGCAACAAAGACTTGTTGCTCAAAGGTAAGTATAGCAAAATTATCTTTTAAATTATCTTGTCCTTCTACAATCAATTGCTCGTCAGAACAACAAGATTTTCTAGACATTTCTGGATTTTGGCATGGAGCAACTGCTGGGTTCTTTTCCATACCGCAAGTCTCTACATTTTGAAAGAAAGAGAAATCTACCAGAGCAGTGCCACAATAGTGCATATCAATCGTAAATGACATGGTAGTCATCAAGACTACGCTTGCCATAAAGCATGCTATTGATTTGAAGAAAAATTGTTTCATTGCATTGCAAAGGTACTTTTTTTATATTATTCTTTACAACTTTTAACTTATGGACTTATTTTAACAGGAATGTTTATAGGAAAAAGGTTGTTTTTGAAAATAGCCAATAATATAATAAGCATATCCGTTACTTTTGAAATGTTTAAGAAATACAAAACGAAATGAATAAAATTTACATATTATTGTTACTTCCCTTTTGCGCCCTTGCGCAGCATAATTTTAGTGTCGTTGATGCAATGTAGTCTGGCAACAGGTATTCAATGATACAGCAAACGCAACAGATTACATGAAACACATTAATAGAAGCATATCGCAAGAAAATCCAGCTTAGCTAGTCGAGAAATATACTTCTGGACAGTTCACTTACATGGATTTAATTGAGGATAAAAAAAATCTTTCGGCATTTTTTAAACAGCTAGCAAAGTTTGATTATCCTGTGGAATTTTAAGAAAATAAATACAGGATCACTTATTAAAATGATGCTCTTCTTCTTTAGTTAATAATCTAGATTTAACGACAAATCTATAGCCTTCGGGTATTTCTAGTGAAAAGCTAGAACCTCGGCCTTTTGTTATATCTATTGTAAGGTGTGTATGTTTCCAATATTCAAATTGAGCTTCGTTCATATAAAATTTAACTCCACCAATTTCGCCCATAAAAGTATCAGATTCGTCTAAGTAAAAATCTTCTTTTGGTAAAAGCATCGGTGATGAACCGTCGCAACAGCCGCCACTTAAATGGAAAATAACATTCCCATGCTTTGATCTCAATTTTTTTAATGCTTTTCCAGCATTTTCGGTTATATCAACTCTAGTATACGCCATGATTTTTTTCTAATGGGTGTAAAACATGCGTCTCAACTTTTAATTTTCCAAAATTAAATTCAGAATAGATTAAAAAGTCAAGGCGTATGTTGAATATGAATTTAAACTGAATAAAGTCTAAAAGAATCCAAGCTTATTTTTATCATAAGAAATAAGCATGTTTTTGGCTTGACGATAGTGATTAAGCATCATCAAGTGGTTTTCTCTTCCAAAGCCAGATTTTTTATAACCTCCAAATGGTGCATGTGCTGGGTAATCGTGGTAGCAGTTAACCCATACTCTACCTGCTTTTATTGCTCTTGGAATTTGATATAGCTGATGAGCATCTCGAGTCCATACTCCAGCACCTAGACCGTAAAGGGTATCGTTAGCAATTTCCAAAGCTTCCGCTTCGTCCTTAAATTTACAGGCGGCAAGTACTGGACCAAAAATTTCTTCCTGAAAAATTCTCATTTTGTTATGACCTTCTAAGATAGTAGGCTGAATATAAAAACCATCAGCATATTCTCCACTAGCTTTAAAGGCTTCTCCACCACAAAGCACTTTGGCACCTTCTTTTTTACCAATATCAATATAAGATAGAATCTTTTCATATTGATCGTTGGAAGCTTGTGCACCTACTTGAGTATTCATGTTGAATGGGTCTCCCTGTATAATAGCTTTTGTACGCTCTACAACACGCTCCATAAACCTATCATAAATATCTTCTTGAACTAAAAGTCGCGATGGACATGTACAAACTTCACCTTGGTTGAAGGCAAAAAGAACTGCCCCTTCGATACATTTATCCAAAAATTCATCATCATGATCCATTACAGAGTTAAAAAAAACGTTTGGAGATTTTCCACCCAATTCCATAGTTACGGGGTTTAGATTTTTGGACGCATATTGCATAATTAATTGACCTGTAGTGGTTTCTCCGGTAAATGCAACCTTATTAACTTTTGAACTTGAAGCCAATGGTTTACCAGCCTCAGGACCAAAACCATGGATTACATTTAAAACACCAGGCGGTAGTAAATGACCTATTTTCTCCATAAGAAAAGTTGCTGAACTTGGTGTTTGCTCTGCCGGTTTTAAAACAACACAATTTCCAGAAGCTAGTGCAGGCGCTACTTTCCAAGCGAGCATGAGCATAGGGAAGTTCCAAGGTATAATTTGAGCAACCACACCTAAAGGCTCTTTTATAATTAATGAAAGTGTGTTTTCATTGAGTTCTGTCGCACTTCCTTCTTCCGCTCTTATAACAGAGGCAAAGTATCTGAAATGATCTACAGCTAAGGGAATATCTGCATTTACGGTTTCTCTTATGGCTTTACCATTATCGTAAGTATCTATTGCCGCAAATTCGTTTAAATTTTCTTCTATAACGTCGGCAATCTTTTGAAGAATAGAAGCTCTATGAGCAGCTGATGTATTTCCCCAAGCTACTTTTGCGTCATTAGCAGCATCTAATGCTTTTTCTACATCTTCTTTCTGAGATCGCGGATATTTTGCAATAAATTGATTGTTTGTGGGTGACGTATTTTCAAAATATTGGTCTCCAATAGGAAATACAAACTCTCCGTTAATATAGTTACCGTACTTTTCTTTAAATTTTGGTTTTGAATGATTCATAATATTCTTGTGTTTAAAATTTAGAATAGTTAAAATAAACCATAAATTTTATTTAAAATCAATTTTTTACGTTAAAAAATTCCAAATTAATGTGTTCTTTTAAAATCGCAATTTTGTTTGGCAAAAAACTAATATATGATTGGTAAGAGCAATAGCTCTTCAGGTACATATATTTTCAGATGGCTGATTTCTTTAATGGATGATTCATTAATTAGAAAAGAACTAGAGAAATACGTTTGAGACGGTTATACAAAGTAGAGATCTTTACGAGCAAATAGTGGCAAAAAGCGAACAATACTATTAGCAAGGTTTGAACCGATTTACTCAATGCTGTATTTAGGTTATTCCAGTTGGAATTGCGTTAGTTGGTGTTTATGGTATAATTCAACGAGTCATTTTCGAAGTTGAATATGGAGACAAGCCAATGTTTAATATAGAAATTATAATGTTTACCATTTTTGTTTTTGGACTTGCTTATTTCTTTTGGTACATAACCTCGATAACTGGAGTAAATGAACAAGGAATTAATATAAGATTTGTTCCATTCGCAAAAAAAAACCGTGAAGGGGAACGAAATTAAATCCAATAAAATCGTTAATTATGGCTTTGTAGGTTATGGAATTAGGGATGGAAGTAAATATGTAACAATTTATAATATGAAAGGAGATAAATGACTTGCAATTGGATGAAATACAGGGAAAAGATTTGTAATCAGAACTCAAAAAGAAAGTGAATTAAATAGCATTTTGAAAAAAGGCCTTTAGGAAACAAAGACGTATATAAAACAGAGTGCAAATTATCGATAAAACAAAGGTTCGGGCTTTTTTGCGTGAGTTGCCAAATTCTTAAATTTGGCTTATTAGTAAAAAAACATAATAAGAAGAATTTAAAAATTCGGCTTTTGTTCAGTTGAAAAGTGAGCGACTATCTAAACGCTACATTTAATATACAAACCGCTCTTCAACATTTGAAAAAATATATAACCGAATTGGAAGTATGCTTCTTGACCATTTTATTATGACTTTAGTAATAGCATCGGTTTTTCATTTATTAGGATTTTTTTTTGCTTGCAGGTAAGGATGACGTTTAGATAATTCGAATATTACATTTTTATTCAAGCTTGCAGATAAGGTATTGTTTATGATCTGGTCGCGTTGTTAGGTTAAACTTAGGAAATAAAACAGAATCAAAATTTGCAAAAATCTCAACAAGGATTTTAGAACCAATAATAACCTATATCTGGCGTTGTAAATAGTTTATTTATTTTAATCAGATAAATCTTGCACCAATTCAAGTTCTCCTGCATAAGTTCCAATAACAGTTCCAAAATCTGCCGTCTCAAAAGTAAATGTAAGCGTAGACATATTTCCAGATATAGCAACGACTAAATTACCACTTGTAATTTGGTTTTCATTAATGTCATTTGAACTTACAACACAATTATTAGTAACAACGACGTTTCGTGATATATTCGATTCATTTAATGATGGTTGACTAGTCATTAATTCATAATTATATGTTCCAGGTGCTAGTTCTGTTATCGATGTTGACCTGATATTAAAAATAACTCCTTGAGTGAGGCTATTTGAAAAATCACAACCATCTCCATTCCATTCATTGTTAATTATTGTTCCGTTTAATAGGTAAATGGAGTGAACACTATTATTTGTTCCATCACTTGCCAAAATTATGTACCCCTTTGGTATTGAGTATTCAGTTCCACTGACAGTAAATTTAGAATTCGTTTGAGGACTTTCATTTGCTGTGCTGTCATCATCTGATGAACAAGAGATCATCATAAATCCGATTAAAATTCCGGAAAATAAGCTCGTTTTTTTTATGTGTAATATTTATTAAAAGTTAACAATTGTTTACAACTTTTTGTATGCGGTTTATTGCGTGTTTGAGCAACTAATTTAGCAAACAAATCATAGATAGGCTAGTCCCGTGAAATTTTAGGAAGTGAGCATGAGCTAGCAAAAATTATATGAGGTAGTTGTGCTTTCGTTATTTATTATTACAGATGCTAACTAAACTGTCCGTATTTTTTTTTAAATTTTATTGAACTTTTAAAGTCATTTCAATTTTCCAAACTTTTCTTTTTAACTTATTACAAATTCTCTAAATGAGTAATTAATTCCTCCATTCGGATTTGGAATAGCATTATTAATATCGCGTAGTTCTTTTTGGCAATCGGTAAACAGAAGCGATAAAAAAACCAGCAGCATTTAAAATGTTAAAAAAATGATTTATGTGAAAATTGCACCCAAACCTAAAAAACAATAATATTTAAAAATAAATTAAACCATTTTGTTTTAAAAGCGTCATAAACAAAGAATGTTGAAAATAATCACAATTATATAGATAGAAATTAATGTTAAATAATAAAAATCAAATGAAAACAATTAAAAAAAGTATCAATTTCCTATTTATAACTATAATCTTCAGTATCCCAATTCTAATAGTTAACTCCTGTAGTAACGATACTGTCGTTGCAGAAGTGGAACAGGAAGGAGATGATGATTTTGAAGCATTAGACTGGACAGCAGAGACGCATAGCAAAGATGTAGACCCAAATTTTGATGAGGTATTTGAGGATAATACTGTAAAACGAATAGATATAGTTATTACATCAAACCGTTGGCAAAATATGTTAGATGATATGACAGATACTTTTGGCACATTTGGAACTGGTTCTGGTGGTGGACCAGGTGGTGGATTAGTGGATTCTGACGAAGACCCTATTTTTGTTCCTGCTGAAGTCTTTTATAATGGAATAGAATGGTATCGCGTAGGTGTGCGTTTTAAAGGCAACTCTAGTCTACAAGGTAGTTGGCGAAATAGTGTATTAAAATTACCCTTTAAATTAGATTTTGATGAGTTTGAAGACGATTATCCACAAATAGATAATCAACGTTTTTATGGATTTAAAAAATTAAGTCTTAAAAATAATTATAATGATGACTCTATGCTTAGAGAAAAAGTAGCAGGAGATGTGTTTAGAAATGGAGGTTTGGGTGGTTCTCATACTGCGTTTTATACTGTATATGTAGACCATGGAAGTGGACCAACATATTTTGGGTTATATACATTGGTTGAAGAAGTTGACGATACGGTTTTAGATAGCCAGTTCTCCGATGATGATGGGAATTTATACAAGCCAGATGGTAATGCTGCAACTTTTGCCCTTGGTACTTATGATGAAGATGAATATGTAAAAAAAACTAATGAAGATGAAGCCGATTTTACAGACGTTTCAAGTTTATTATCAATTTTACATGATGACACTAGAACAACAGATGCAGCAGTTTGGAGAACAAATTTAGAAGCCGTTTTTGATACGGATGTATTTTTAAAATTTTTAGCAACAAATACAGTCATTCAAAATTGGGATACTTATGGGAGGACGAAACACAATTATTACTTGTATAATAATCCAGACACGAATAAATTAACTTGGATTCCTTGGGATAATAATGCAGCCTTAAAAGAGGGTCAATTGGGTTCACCTGAATTAGATTTTTCTGATGTATCGCCGTCACAATGGCCATTAATAGGTTATTTATATCAAGATGCGGTTTATAAAGCTCAATATGATACGTATGTTCAAGAAGTTATAGATGGAACCTTTAATAGCAATACGATGCAATCATTGTATAGCACCTATTCACAATTAATTCAACCTTACGCCACCACAGAAATTGATGGATATACATTTTTAAACTCTAGTTCAGATTTTCAAATGGCTGTAAACGAACTTAATTTACATGTTCAAGAGCGAGCAACTGCGGTAAGTAATTATTTAAATTAGTGATTTAGACAATCTGAATTTTAATTTGGCTAGATGAGTGGTTTTTTAATGCGGTTTTTGAATAGAAGTTTTTAAATGACCCGTTCTGAAAGAATGATAAACAAATTGTTATATGATTCTTATTACCGTCTTTACCTCCTATTTAGTCTATGCATATAACCAACATTAATAGTGTTTATAAGCTATAAAAAGCACCTCTTATGATAAGGCAACCTTATAATTTATTTTACCAGACTTTAAAAAATCAGGCTTTGCTGCTAAAGAAACATACTTAAAGTAGTTTAAAAATAAAGTTAGGTGATACCCTCTTCATTTATGTAGGCGTAAACACCCATTTTTATGATAGTATTTATTTTTTATTTTGCTGTTTTTATTTCAAGTTTCTTTGCTTTAATTCATATCGGTATGTAAAGAAACTTTAAACTATTTATATAAGTTTACGGGTTTCCACAATTGACGTGGTTGTTTTTTTAAAATAGGTTGTTTGTAGTCCTGTTTGAAAGAAAAAGCAGGTATGCTTGTAAAAAAGAACGATCACGAATATGTAAAATAGGCAATGAACAACTTTGTGATGTATGGATGATGAGCTTTTTAATGCTTGGAATGCAACAAGGCTTGTAGATATCTTTAGGAGCATACAGTAATCAATAAAGAAACCAGGAAATTGGCCTTAATTACAGTAGCAAATAAGCTTTTAAAACAATATGTCGCCATTGTAAAGTCTGGCAAGAACTATGATGAAAGTTACTTTTCTGTGCTGCCAAAATAAACAGAGAGAAATCAATTAAAAAAGCTCAAAAATCCAGTTTCTTGAATCCATAAACCTAGAACATTTGTGCTTTAAATAAATATAGTAAAAAGTTGTTTTTCACCTCAGTTCTTTAATTTAGTCATGTGCTTTATATTGTGTTGTTTAATTTTTTAACAACACATTATTTCTTGAAATATTTTTGTATTAATGTATTTAACACCTCTCTTTTAATTGGTTTAGATAAATAATCGTTGCATCCTGCTGCAATTACGCTTTCCTTATTAGTAGCCTTTACTATACCTGTCTGAGCTATTATAATAACCTCTTTGTTAAATTGTCGGATTTGTTGGGTTGCTTCGTCCCCATTTAGTTCAGGCATTTGTATATCCATCAGAATTAAATCAATATCAGGATTATTGCGTAAAATTTCAACCGCTTCAATACCAGTTCTTGCTCTAAATACTTTTTTACTAAAGTCTTTAACAAATAAAGACAAAAGCGTTCCCGATATTTCATCGTCCTCGGCAATTACTATTTTTAGTCCAGAAATTTCTTTATTACCCTTCATTTTCAGCAGCGTTTATTTCTTTACTTTTAGCTAGGTACGGCAGGGTGAAATAAAATACAGAACCTTTTCCTTCTTCACTTTCCACCCAAATTTTCCCGCCAAGCAAATCCGCATATGCTTTAGAAATAGACAAACCTAGACCTGCACCTTGATATGCCATTTCACCAGAAATATCAGCTTGTATAAAACTATCGAATATTGGTTTCTGTCTGTCTTTAGGTATCCCAATACCGGTATCCCTCACGTAAAACTCTAATTCTGAAGACTCCTTTTCTGTTTTTAACTGAACCCCTAATTCTATAGTTCCTTCTTCCGTAAATTTAATGGCGTTTTTAATAATGTTGGCAAGAATACCATAGATTTTTTCACTGTCTGATTGAATGAAAGCTTCTTGTCCTTTTAAGGTTGTTTTGATTAAAAAACGGATTCCTTTTCCTTCAATCTCAAGTTTAAAGAAGGAATGGATCAAACCGATTTGCTGGTTGATATCCGTTTCTTGTATGTTAACTTTCATTAATCCCGATTCTATTTTAGAAATACTAACAATGTTATTTAGAATACTTAGCATTCGTTTACCGCTATATTCGATGATATCAACGTACTCCAACTGCTTTTCTTTAGTTAAATCAGGATCCTTTAATAATTCGGAAAAACCTAGTATGCCATTCATTGGCGTCCTTATCTCATGGCTCATATTGGCTAAAAAAGCCGATTTTAATAAGTCTGACTCTTCAGCTTGTTCTTTGGCAATGATTAACTCTTCTGCACGTTTTTCCTTTTCATTATTTTGAAAGAGAAGCTCTTTGTTAGCGATGATTAAACCTTTATCTTTTAACGGCGTAATATCTCTTGCAGCAGCAAATACTCCCAATACATTTCCTTTATCATCTTTATAAACTGATGCATTGTATAATACGTCGGTAAATTTTCCATTCTTATGACATATAGTAAGTGGATAATCTGAAACAAATCCTTTTTCAAAAACCTGTTTGTATCCATCGCGTGCTTTTTCGGGTACAGTAAAATAATCAGAGAAATCAGTTCCAATTAGCTCCTTTCTCGACACACCAGTTACTTTTATCGATGCCTCATTTACATCTGTAATTTTCCCTTGAGGTGAAATAGTAACAAGAGGATCTAGTGATGCTTCAATTAAACTTCGTGCATACTTAGATGCTTGTTTTACAGAATTACTGAATGTTTTAAGTTCTTTATAATCACTTTCCCTTTTTACTTTTAAAGATTTTAAAGAATAGTTTTCTTCGAGTAATTTCTGAAACTCGATTAGGATTTCTTTTTTAGTTTTTTTCTGAATATCCATTAAGAATGTAATTTAAACAGATAAATTTTTATAAGCCAGGGTCTATTGAGCATTAGTTATAACTTGTTTTATTATTGTTATTACAATTTCTATCCCCTTTTTACTACAAGTATATCCCAACTTAAATAGCGTTTATAAATTATAAAAGCGTCCTACTTATTATAAAAGGGTCCTCTAATATTTCATTTTACAGGACTGTAAAAAATCAGTTTTTGGCTTCTGTAGTAAAATACCTGAGACAGATTCCGGTAAAACTAGGTTACAACTTCTTATTTTACATCAAAATAAATACCTTTATTTTGTTAGGTAATTAATTTTTAATGTTGCATGTTTTTTTTCTTATCGCGAATGGTACATCAAATGGTACATCAAATGTCGTTACACATTTTTTACCGAAACGAATTCCGCGTAAGTTTTTTTTTATTTTTCATCGTTGAAATATAAAACCGCATCTTTTGCTATACTTGGATTTTTCACTTGGTTGAAACAAAAAAAAACAATTTATTATACCGACATTTAAAATTCAAATTGGTATTAGTAAAACGGCTTGTAAGTAAACTTCAAAATATGCATAAAATTTTACGGGTTTCCGCAATTGGGGTATTATTTTTTTAAAATGAGCTGTTTGAACTGCTGTTTGAAAGAAAAAACAGGCATACTCATGTAATAAAGAAGTACTTTCCACATTCAGGAGTCAATTATTCTTTAACTGGAGATCCAAAGCCAAGAAGAAAAACTTTGGATTTACTTCTTAACTATATGGAATGTTTAAAAGACCATAAATTTTAAGATAAAAATAAAATATCAGAACCTTTAGAAAGTTAAAATTCTGTATCTTATCAAGGTTTATTAAGCGCTATCCAGAATCTCACTAATGTTAAGGCAGATAGGAAGCCACAAAGAAAAATTTGATGAAGCTAGAGGATTTTGCATTAAAAAAAATGCGAGTTTATGCAAATAATGATCAAATTAATAAAGCAATAGTAAAATAAGCTAATGAACAATATAATTCTGTAACGAACAGAGATATATACCTATTGTTAGAAAGCCTAAGTTCTTCATTAGAAAAAAATGTGGCTGCAGTTTCTAAAGTTTTAGGTTTGACATTTGATCATACAAAAGAAATATTATCTGTAAAGAAAGAAATTAAGCATTATATTATTGACGAATCAACAAAAAAA